>Ga0213823_1000487_pt1 | contig 33093 bp, 18 predicted proteins | sample MC6MC0907MG_FD_179887 | JGI IMG/M metagenome (GOLD analysis project Ga0213823, IMG submission 179887) | Enriched soil aggregate microbial communities from Iowa State University, Ames, United States - MC6-MC0907-MG | ecosystem: Environmental > Terrestrial > Soil > Unclassified | place: USA: Iowa...
CAGTGGAAGACAGGGGATCGTGCTTCGAACTATGCTTCTTCATGGTCTCGCCCTCGCTGCCGTTGGCTTCTTTGAACGCCACCGTGGCACTGTGATGCCTCGGCGGGGGCGAGTCCATCGATTACAGTGCATGAATCCGAGCCCTGACCATGCAGCAAGCGTTGCAGGGCGATGCACACCCAAATGAAAAACGATAGCTTCAGACGGCCCGATGGCGCGTTTGGACATGCCAATCGCGACATCTGGCGGGAATGGAAAAGCGTTGTCGTGATCGCACACCTGCGGGACGTTCTCGTGTAATTTTCCTACGCCTTACGGGGCTTAAATGGACCTCGAATTCTGCTGGTGCGTTGCTCTGAATGCGTGCAAAAGGCCAACAACAGCGCGTGAGTGATGTGTCATTCCGATGGACTCTCTAGGAGATAATGTTCGCCTACGCCTGCCCCCCGTCCTTCTTTGTGTCAGCAAAAAGAGAACAAGATCAATGAACACCGTGGGATCTGATGGCAACCTTGCACAAGGTTTCAAGCCACGTCATGTAACGATGCTGTCCATCGCGGGCATTATCGGTGCAGGACTATTCGTAGGCTCCGGGCACGCGATTGCCGCGGCCGGGCCAGCCACCATAATTTCTTACTTCGTGGCCGGCACCCTGGTGGTGCTGGTCATGCGCATGCTCGGCGAAATGGCCGTCGCGCACCCTGATACTGGGTCCTTCTCCACCTACGCCGACCAGGCCATTGGCCGTTGGGCTGGCTACACCATTGGCTGGTTGTACTGGTGGTTCTGGGTGTTGGTCATCCCCATCGAGGCACTGGCGGCGGGGCATGTACTGAACGCTTGGTTCCCGCAAGTGGACAGCTGGATCTTCGCACTGGCCTCGGTGCTGCTGTTGGCAGGTACCAACCTGTTCAGCGTGGCCAAGTACGGCGAGTTCGAGTTCTGGTTCGCGATTCTCAAGGTCACCGCCATCCTCGGCTTCATCGGCCTGGGCTTCGCGGCCTTGATGGGCTGGCTGCCAAACCGAGAAGTCAGCGGTTTGAGCACGTTGGTCGCCGAGCACGGTGGTTTCGCGCCCAAGGGCTGGTCTGCCGTCATCGGTGCCTTCATCACCGTGATGTTCAGCTTCATCGGTACCGAGGCCGTGACCATCGCCGCCTCCGAGTCCAGCGACCCGTCCCGCAACATCGCCAAGGCCACGCGTTCGGTAATCTGGCGGATCAGCACCTTCTACATCCTGTCGATCTTCGTGATCATCTCGGTGGTGCCGTGGAACGATCCACAATTGGCGGTGGTGGGCTCTTACCAGCGTGCGCTGGAGATCATGAACATCCCCAACGCAGCCTTCATGGTCGACCTGGTGGTGCTGGTGGCCGTGACCAGCTGCATGAACTCGTCGATCTACATTGCCTCGCGGATGATGTATTCGCTGGCCAAGCGCGGTGACGCACCGGCCTTCCTCAACAAGACCTCCAAGGTCGGCGTGCCGCGTTCGGCGGTATTTGGCAGCACCCTGATCGGCGCGGCCATCGCCATCCTCAACTACTTCGCCCCCAAAGGTGTGTTCGAGTTCCTGTTGGCCAGCTCGGGCGCCATCGCCCTGCTGGTGTACATGGTCATCGCCATCTCCCAGCTGCGCATGCGCCGCCGCCTGGAGCGCGAGAACGCCGAACTGAAGTTCCGCATGTGGCTGTTCCCATGGCTGACCTGGGCGGTGATCATCTTCATCGCCGCGGCGCTGGCGGTGATGATGTATACGCCTGAGCACCGGGTGGAAGTGAGCTCGACACTGGGCCTGGCGATCGTGATTTCCTTCCTGGGGATAGTCACCTCGCGGGGGCATACGCAGGCAGTGGCGGCGCGGTTGGTGAGGGGATCGGCTTAATCGTCCAAGCCAAAAGTCTCACCCCTGTTCACTTAAGAATGCCGGGGCCGCTCTCACACCGACCGCGTTATGCCCTATTTACAGGGCATGCGCGAACATTGTGGGAGCGGCCTTGTGCCGCGATGGGCCGCAAAGCGGCCCCAATACAGGCGATGGGGTGAGACGTTTACTGCGGGGGATCAGCGCATCATCTCGATGTACCTGATCACCGCAGGTGCCTTTTCGAAACGCCGATGAATCAGGCTCAGCCATGAGCTGGCCTGGCAATCGGCGATACGCCGGTAATTCACCTGCGCCAGGCTGATGCGCTGCACGACCGACTCCGGTACCACGGCGATGCCCTGGCCCAACGAAACCAACGTGATGACTGCGACCAGGCTGCCGGGTTGCGGGCCGAGCCGTGGCACGAAACCACCTTGTGCTGAGACTTCGAGCGTGCCGGAAATCTGCTCGGGGAGGATGAAGGTCTCATTGGCCAGGCGTGATGCAGGGATCTGTGGCAACTCATTGATCCGCGAGTTGGCCGGCAGGGCGAGAACGAAACCTTCCTGGTGCAGGGCGATGGTTTCCAGTTCTTCCGGCAGCTCCATCGGCGAGCGCACGTAGGCGAGGTCGAGCAGGCCATCGCGCACCTGTCCAGGCAACTCCGCCATGGGCAACTCGCGGATGTTCAGGCGTACGTCTGGGTGGCTTTCGCTAAAGCCGGTCACCTGCCGCTGCAGCATGCCCGAATACGCGGCAGAGGCTACATAGCCCATCTCGATACGCCCGCTTTCGCCGCGCCCTGCACGCTGCGCACCCAGTTGTGCGGCATCGAACTGGCGTACGGCCTGCTCGGCTTCGATCAGCAATGCCTGGCCTGCAGCGGTGAGGTTCACCTCGCGTTGGCTGCGCTCGAACAGGCGCACGCCCAGCTCGCGTTCCATGTCCTGGATCTGCCGGCTTAGGGTAGGCGGAGCGATGCCCAGCTGTTCTGCGGCACGGGTGAAATGGCCGTGCTGGGCGACGCAGAGGAAGTAGCGGAAATGGCGGATTTCCATGCGGTGTTACCTGCAAGCTAATGACGCGGGCCACTGTGGCTAACAAGCCGTGGGGCTGATGGCGTTAGGGTGAAGACAACACTACAAGGCTGGTGCCATGGCGGCAAAGGTATCGGTGCTGTGAGTGATATTGCCGGGGCCGCTGCGCGCCCCTTCGCAGCACAAGGCTGCTCCTACAGGTACAGCGCAGCACCCAAGGCATGCGCTGCACCTGTAGGAGCAGCCTTGTGCTGCGAAGGGGCGCGCAGCGGCCCCAAAGATTCAGCCCGCCTTCGGAGCCTTGCCATGCCCACGCCCGCTTCCCCGCGCTTCACCCTGCTCACCGCCTCACTGGTCTGCGCCCTGATCATCCTCGACACCAACATCGTCGCCGTCAGCCTGCCCAGCATCGCCCGCGATTTGTCCGGCGCGTTCGCCGATATCGAATGGGTGGTCAGCGCCTACCTGCTGGCCTTCGCCGCCTGCCTGCTGCCCGCCGGCAGCCTGGCCGACCGCTTTGGCCGACGCCGCCTGCTGCTGATCGGCCTGGCGGTGTTCGGCATCGCCTCGCTGGCCTGCGGCGCAGCCCCCAGCTTAATGTTCCTCAACCTGGCCAGAGCGGCCAAGGGCATCGGCGCCGCCATGCTGCTGACCTCGGCACTCGCCGCCATCGGCCACCGCTTCCATGAACCCCAGGAACGCCTGCGCGCCTGGGCCTTCTGGGGCGCCTGCATGGGCGCCACCATCACCTTCGCGCCGCTGCTCGGCGGGGTGATCGCCAGCACGCTGGGCTGGCGCTGGATCTTCTATATCAACCTGCCATTGGTCGCGGTGCTGGCCGTGATGGTACTGCGCAGCGTCGAGCCGTCCCGCGACAGCGCCGCAGCACGCCTCGACCCTTGGGGTAGCCTGACCTTCGCGGGCAGCCTGGGCTACCTGATCTGGGCAATGATCGACGCCAACCAAGTCGGTTGGGGTAGCGCCCAGACCCTGGCGCGGCTGCTGATCAGCGCATTCCTGTTCGGCCTGTTCATCATGGTCGAACGCAGCCAGACACGGCCGATGATCGACCTGCGGCTGATGCGCAGCGGGCGTTTCGTGGGTGCCCTGTTGGGCATGTTTGGCTATGCGGCCTGTGCCCAGGTGATGATGACCCTGCTGCCGCTCTACCTGCAAAACGGCCTGCAACTGTCGGCCCTGGCCGCAGGGGCGGGGATGCTGCCGTTCGCCGTGGCCATGCTGCTGACACCCCGCCTGGGCATGCGCCTGGCCACTCACCTGAGCCCGGCCCAGGTGTTCGCCCTTGGCCTGCTGCTGGTGGGCGCGGGCAACCTGCTGTGTGCCTGGGCCGCTGGCTACGGCGGCTACACCGCTTTTGCCCTGGCCAGCGTGGTGCTGGGCGCGGGGGCAGGGCTGCTCAATGGCGACACGCAGAAAAACATCATGGCCTGCGTGCCCCGTGAGCGTACCGGCATGGCCTCGGGGCTGAGCACCACCACGCGCTTCGGCGCGATCGTGCTGGCCATCGGTGTGCTCGGCGGCGTGCTGGCGGCCCGTAGCGGCCAACTGCTGCACGAGGCCATGGCCGCCGTGGCGCCCGCGCATTTGGGCGAGGTTGCCACGATGGCCACGCGCGTTGCCGCGGGCGACCTGCAGGCGGCTTTAGCCGTGCTGGACCCTGGCCTGCGTGAGGCCGTGGCGCCTTTGGCCCGCCAGGCCTTCATCGGAGGGTTTGAAGCCGTGTTGCACGTGGCGGGCGTGGCGGCGTTGCTGTTCGCGGTGCTGGTCGGCGTGTTACTGAGCCGACCCCTGCCGGCCCTGCAGGATGCACGTTTAACCGAAGGCTAGTGATGAGGCCGTGGGCGCAATACGATTGTTTCTTCTTGACGCGCAACTAATTCAATTGGCAAATGTCATTGACTGCGCGCCAATTCAGGCTGAAGAAGGAGCTTCACATGCACGATGACGACGTACCAGCCCCAACCATCGAACTGCCTCCCGGCGTGTTCCCTCCGATGCCCGGTTATACGAATGCAGACCTGCTGTTTGTCATGAACCAGCCCATCGAAGCGCTGCTTGAACAACACAATGTCGACCCTGGCTTGATTCGCGAAACCAGCATAGCCCTGGTAAGCCATGTGTATGCGGTGTTTGAACGAGAAGATGTCGACTACCAAATCGCCACTTGGTATCAGAAGCCTTATGACGAGCCCTCCAAGCGTACGCGCAGCATCGAAAGCATCGCGGAACAATTCGGGGTATTTACATTAAGGGCTGCCGCCGACTCCTTGAAAGGCTCGCCATTGCTGCATCTGGGTAAGGACTTTTATATGACGTTCGTCAGCCTGGCGGGTACTTCCATCAAAGAGCACATTCTGAAGTTGAATGAACGCGACGACGGGGCACATTCAACGCAGGAATAGGGCGCACGGTAAGCCTGGACGGCGGTGTGGGAGGCTCAATAGCGCGCGTGTGACGTGTGCTGCGCAGAAACCTGAAAATAAATGAGGTGTTTTCTCATTCTCGTTCGGCCTGTAGAGAAGGCCGGAATACAGGCCAGTCTGCCAGCACTCCACGGAGCGAGAAAATGAGTTCGACCCCGGTTCCACAGCGCCACCCCTTGAATCGTGCCCTTCATGGCGCTTTCTTGGGGCTGGTTGTCAGCAGCTATGCCTTGCCGTCGCTTGCGCAACCCTTGGCCACTGATCACAACAACCAACTGCAGCAGTGGAACATCCCGGGGGGCCCGCTGGCGCCGGCGCTCGACCGCTTTGCGCGCCAGGCGGGCATCAGCCTGTCCTACGATGCGCAGAGCATCGGCAACCGCACGACCCAAGGCGTCCAAGGCACGCTCGAGACGTCGGCAGCACTGTCGTCATTGTTGCAGGGGACCGAGTTGCAGCCAGAGCAGCAAGGCCCGAATGCCTACCTGATCATTCCGCAAACCAAGCCTGCCGGCCCGCTTGAACTTGGCGCGACCGAGGACTATCGCCTGGCGCCCGTCATCATCAATGCCAAGGTTAAGGCCAGCGCTGACGACGATGCCGACTCGGTGGTCGCCAAAGAGCTGTGGGTGGGTGGCAAAGTCGCGACCAGCATCCTCAACACACCCGCGTCGGTGTCGGTGGTTACCCGCAAGGAAATGGAGCAGCGCAGCGTCAGCACCACCGAAGAGGCCCTGCTCTACACCCCAGGCGTCATCAGTGACTTCTACGGCTCGGACGACCGCAACGACTACTTCCAGATCCGCGGCTTCCAGGCCACCACCTACCGCGACGGCCTGACCTTAAGCTCGATGCGCGGTGTGCGCGAAGACCCCTACGCCTACGAGCGCATCGAGATTCTGCGCGGCGCCAACTCCACCCTGTTCGGCCCGGCCGACCCCGGTGGCTCGGTCAACTTCGTGACCAAACAGCCCCGCTTCGAGCAGTTCGGCCAGGGCTACGTCACTTACGGCTCCTACGACCATGCCGAGACCGGCATCGATGTTGGCGATGCGCTGAACGACGATAAAACCGTCGCCGGCCGCTTCACCGCCAAGATGCAGAACAGCGACCGCGAGTACGACCACTCGCAAGACGACAACCGCTTCGTGATGGGTGGCCTGACCTGGGCGCCGACCGACTACACCTCGGCCACCGTCATCCTGGACTACCTGAAAACCGACAGCTCGCCCAACAGCGGTGGCTACCCGCTGGACAAGGAATACGACCGCAGCGATTTTTACGGTGAGCCCAGCTACAACTTCCACAACGTCGAGCGCACCAGCCTCAGCGGCAACATCACCCACGACTTCGACAACGGCTTCGTGCTGCGCAGCAACTTGCGTTACAGCGAGCTGAGCGATGACTTCGGCTACGCCTACCTGAGCGACAGCCCTACGCGTGTTGGCACCACGATCCCACGCTACGTGTTTGGTACCGACAGCGATGCCGACCAACTCAACGGCAACCTGATGCTGCAATACGATGCCCAGTTCGAGCACATCGACAGCAGCACCCTGGTGGGCGTGGAGTACCTCGACTCCACCACCAAGCAAAGCTCCGTCTACGGCCTGGCGCCTTCCATCGATATCGCCAACCCAATCTTCACCGGCGTGCCGGGCGATATCTCGCCGTATACCCGCAAAAAGAACGACGCCACGACCAAGGCTGTTTTCCTGCAGCAGAACTTGTCGTTCTACGACCGCGTGATTGCTACCGCAGGTGTGCGTAACGACTCCATGGACCTGTCCAGCAAGGAGTACATCGGCGGCGCCTCGAGTGAAAACGACAGCTTCTCCGAAACCTCTTACCGCGGTGCGTTGACCTATATCGTCAACGATGAAGTGTCGACCTACGTGAGCATGGTGGAATCCGTTTCGCCGCCGCAGGTTGGCGTTACCCCGCAAACGGGCCGGCAGTACGAAGTGGGCGTGAAGTATTCGCCCATGGGGATGGATGCGTTGTTCTCTGCAGCCATTTATGACCTGACGCAGGAGAACGTCACCATTGCCGTGGTGTTGCCGAGCGGCATCATCGAACAGCAGACGGTGGGTGAGTCTCGCGTGCGCGGCCTGGACCTGGAAGCCAAGGCGCAGGTGACGCAAGACATCAGCGTGATCGGGGCTTACTCGTATATGGAGTCTGAAGTGCTGCGTGGGTCGTTGTATGACGGCTCGTCGCTGAAGGGTAAGGAATTCACCACGGCGCCGAAGCATTCTGCTTCGCTTTGGAGTTACTACAGCATTCCTGATACTGACGTGAGCGTTGGGCTGGGGGCGCGGTATGTGGGCGGGTATTACATGGATGCGGCCAATACCAAGAAAAGCGATGGGACCACGCTGTTTGATGCGGCTTTGAATTACAAGATTGCCAAGGGGACCGACCTTGCGCTGAATGTGAGCAATCTGTTTGATGAGCAGCATGTGGTGGGGTCGGGGACGGCGAATTATTACAACCCGGGGCGGGAGGTTACGGCTAAGTTGAGTTACAGCTGGTAAGGCGATTTCTGGATTGTGAAGTGCCCGCCGTATGGCGGGCACTTACGTTTCTTCAGAGGTTTAGAAGCTTTGCATGGTGCGGCATTTCGGAAATGCCGAGCAGCCCCAGAACTGTTGCCCCGCCTTGGCACCTGATTTCACCGTCCGAACCAGCAGGGTGCTGCCACATTTCGGGCATTGCCGTTCGGCTGTTGGATCGCTACGACGTTCAAGGTTTTGCACATGCTCGCGGTGAGTGGCGAGGGTGGGCGCACGGCGACCGCTCTGTAGGGTTTGTACCATCTCATCAACATCGTCCTCGCTGAAAACCGGCTGCTGGAAGGACTTCATGTAGCGAATGAATTGGCTGCCTTGCGTGACGTTCGCCGGCATTTCGGTTTTGAACGTGCTGCCACCGACAAAGGTGATCACTGAATGAAGGTGCTCGGTGCTAACGCCTAATGTTGCCTCCAGTGCTTTGAGGTGCTTGTAGTTCTGGCGCAGTGGATTCTGGAATTTGAAGGTGCGTTTGTAGAGTTTCTGCGTCCACTGTGCTTGCTTCTCGCCGCCGAAAATCCAGCCGCTCATGTTTTTTGTTTCCAGCACGAAAATGCCGTAGACCGAGATGAAAACGTGATCGATTTGCGTGGTGCCGTCGGGTGTGTCCAGGGTGACGTTGTGCAGACGGCGATAGGTGTGCTCGTCCAGTTGTAGCCTTGCTAAGAGGCGTACAAGAAGCTCGCCGAGATAGCCCTTGGCTGCTGGGGTTTTGAGAATGGAAAGCAGGATTATGACGGGGAGGAACCAGCTAAACGTTGTCCAGTACTGGGTGATGATTGTGGTGAAGTCCATTTCTTAAGCCTTTTGGAGATACTTGGTAACGGGGGATCATACCGAGATTGGTGTGCGGGCTTGATTGGACTGCGTCGCAAATTGCTGATTTATCTCGAGATTTAAGAGGGGTGTCTTTGGGTTTTCTTGGTTGATGATCTGCTGGGCCGGGGGGATTTGAATCTATTTTGTAATTTGTTGATTTTTATCTTAAAGAGATTTTTTGATTTTTAGTTGGAATACCAGTAGGAATACCGTGCTCCACCTGACCACCCGTTTGCACTCGATCTGACCAGGCCGCTTCGTAAACATGATTGGCAGTGAACAGCCCATAGCTGCCGGCGGCGACAGGCAGAAAAAGCCATAAACCGTCATCAACCGTGGTAGCCGATGGCGCTCGGGAGCTCGATGGTCGAGGTAGCGTCATGAATCGCCCCTGGTTTCCTAGACACTCTCCAAGCTCAGGAAATAGCGTTTCTCATATTCTATTGGAGACAGCTGCATAGCACTGCTGTGTCGGCGTTTAGGGTTATAGAACATTTCGATGTAATCGAAAATATCACTTCGGGCTTCTTCACGGGTTGTGTAGATCTTTCGTCGGATTCGCTCCCGCTTCAAAAGCTGGAAAAAGCTCTCGGCTACGGCATTGTCGTGGCAGTTTCCCCGCCGGCTCATGCTGCTGATTACATTGTTAGCCTTCAAGAAGCTTTGCCAATCTGAGCTACTGAACTGACTACCTTGATCTGAGTGAATCATCACTTGCTGCTGTGGCTTACGTCGCCACACAGCCATCAACATTGCGTCGATAGCCAGGTCGCTGCACATCCTTGGCTTCATTGACCAACCAATTACTTGGCGTGAGAACAGATCCAGCACTACCGCCAGATAGAGCCATCCTTCATAGGTGCGGATGTAAGTGATATCTGTCACCCAGACCTTGTTCGGCTCACTGACCTTGAACTGCCGCGCGAGGTGGTTGGGCGAGGCCACTGTTGGTTTTCCACCGTAAAACCCTGGACGCCGCCGATAGCCCGTTTGCGAACGCAGCCCCTCCGCCTGCATCAAGCGCCCGACTCGATTTCGTCCGCATTCCTCTCCCAGCTCACGTAGGTCATCGTGAATTTTGCGGTAGCCGTATACACCTCCGCTTTCTAGCCAAGCGTGTTTGATCAAGCCAAGCAGACGTTGATCTTCTTTTGCTCGGGCAGATTGAGGCTCGGCCAGCCAGGCGTAGTAGCCGCTGGGGTGCACCTTGAGGGTTTGGCAAAGGCGCCGCACCGGGTAATCAGTCGAGTGCTTCTTGATGAAGGCGTACTTCAGCCGCACTCCTTGGCAAAGTACGCGGCGGCCTTTTTTAAGATGTCTCGCTCTTCCGTCACGCGCTTGAGTTCAGCGCGCAGCTTGCGCAGTTCGGCCTGCTGATCGTCGTCTTGCTGACGCTGCTCTTGGGGCTTGCTGTAGACCTTGATCCAGGCGTAAAGGCTATGCACGGACATGCCCAGGCGCTGGGCGACATCGGCGACAGGTTTGCCTTTTTCGGTCACTTGCTTGACCGCTTCGATCTTGAATTCTTCGGGGTAACGCTGACGACTCATGGCACCTCCTATTTGGGCCTCATTATGAGGCTTGGAGGTGTCTAGGAAACCAGGGGCGATTCATCAGCTGGACCAGTCGACCACATCAGATAACTAGATCGGTCGAGGTATCAAGTATGTGCATCGGTGGTTTTCTACCATGACCTTCTCTACGTCTTTCGCATTCCCGAATGTCCTCATGCCCTCAAGTAACCGTCCCGAAAATGGGGTGAGTGTCTTACCTGATTTTGAGACGTTGATTTTGAGAAGTTGATTTTGCACTGCTGGACTCACCTCGGCCGTTCCAAAAAGCGCAAAGCTGGTAAAGTGCCATCCGCCAGATAGACGTGGTGGCGTCTCGACGGACGTTATCGCTGCTGAGAATGCAGCGGCTCATGCCGCGACTGAGCGGAGATGAATTGATCAGCTGAGTGCCGATCTGTCTGGGTTAATTAGGCGATTTGAATTTTCTTGCAGTTTTCTGTGTACCTAATGTCCTGACAAGGATCGCTCCAATGCAACTGACCCAAGCCCCAGCTCCCGGTGCCCGTGCACTGATCCGCGATGAAGAATGGATTATCCAGAGCGCCGACCAATGCAATCTTGGTGGCTGGCAGCTCTCCTGCATAGGCGTGTCGGAAACCGTGCGCAATCGTCATGCGCTTTTCCTCACTGAACTCGAAGGCGTCACGCTGATTGACCCAGCAAAGACTGAGCTGGTGTACGACGAATCGCCCACATTTATTGCTTCGCGGCTGTTTATCGAGGCGCGTCTGCGTCAGTCGGCGCTGCAAAGCGAGTCGGTAGTGATTGGGCAGCATGGGGTCATGGATGCGCTGCCGTTTCAGTTGCAGCCCGCTCATCAGGTCTTGCAGCAGCTGCGCCCGCGCTTGCTCATTGCGGATACAGTAGGCCTAGGTAAAACCCTTGAGGCCGGCATCCTTACTGCTGAGTTGATGCGCAGAGGTAAAGCCCGCCGCATTTTGGTGGTCACTACCAAAAGTATGATGCGCCAGTTTCAGCAGGAGTTCTGGAACCGCTTTACCATCCCGCTCACCCGCCTGGACTCAGCCGGTATTCAGCGGATTCGTCGCGATATCCCTGCCAATCACAATCCCTTTAACTATTACGACCGTACCATCATCTCAGTCGATACCTTAAAGCGCGACAGCGAGTACCGTCACTACCTGGAAAGCGCCTGGTGGGATCTGATCATCATCGACGAAGCCCACAACGTTTCCTACAAGGGCAATCGCACCCAGAGCAATCGCTTGGCGGAGTTACTCTCGCAACGCTCCGATGCACTGATCTTGCTCACCGCCACACCGCACAACGGCAAAAAGGACAGCTTCGCGAGCCTCGTGCGCATGCTCGACCCCACGGTGCTGCCAGCAGGGGCCGACTACACCCGCGAGGATGTCGATCACCTTTTTGTTCGCCGTTTCAAGAAAGACGTGCGCGAGCAGATGAAGCAGGAGTTCCCAGAGCGAGAAGTGTTTCGTTTGGCCTGCGCCGCAAGCCCGGCGGAAAACTTCGCCTTCGATGCCCTAGCCGAACTCAAACTTAATAGCGACGGGACCGGTGCGCGCGACGGTGCCATGTTGTTCCGCACCGTGCTGGAAAAGGCGCTGTTCTCTTCCCCGGCAGCCTGCCTACAAACGCTGAAAGAGCGCATCCGAAAGCTCGAGGTAAAAGACGCACGCCATCCTGATCTTGAGGGGCTGCGTGATCTTCAAGTTCTGGTGCAGGCCATCAGTGCCGACAAATTCAGTAAATTCCAGCACCTCATCAGCCAGCTCAAACAAGGTCAGCACTGGTGTTGGGATGGCAAAGATCCAAGTGACCGCCTGGTGATCTTCACCGAGCGAGTAGAAACGCTGAAATTCCTCCAGCTAGAGCTGCCCAAGGCCCTGGGGTTAAAAGATAACGCCGTAGCCATCCTGCACGGCCAATTGCCTGACCAGGACATCCAGCAGACGGTCGAGGATTTCGGCAAAACCCATTCGCCCCTGCGCCTGCTGATTGCCTCGGATGTGGCCTCCGAAGGTCTTAACCTGCACTACCAAGCTCATCGGCTAATTCATTTCGATATTTCCTGGTCGCTAATGGTGTTCCAGCAGCGCAATGGTCGTGTGGATCGCTATGGTCAACTGCACGCCCCGAAAATCGGTTATCTGCTGACCGAGCCGCGCCACGAGAGAATTCGCGGTGACTTGCGCTACCTGGAAATCCTGATCGATAAGGACGAGCAGGCGGCAAAGAATATCGGGGATCCATCAGCCTTTATGGGGCTGTATGACGAGGAGCTGGAAGCCGCCGAAGTGGCGAAGGCCATTGAAGGCAACCGCACTGTCGCGGAATTCAACGCGCTACTGGCTGGGGATGATATTGACCCTTTCGAAGCCCTGTGGGGCGCGAACGTTGCCAGCAATGATAGCGTTGCGCCCGCCAGCACAGCAGCGCTCATGGTGTCCACTGCAGAACTCACCAGTCTATTCAACGACAGCTACATTTACCTTCGCGATGCCTTGCGCTGGCTAGCGAAACAGTCGCCGCGCGAACATGCTGAAATTAAATCGGATGATGTCACTCGCACGTTAAGCTTCCAGCCCAGTCGCGACCTTGCTCAGGTGCTCAAGCGTGATCTAGCCAGTGAAATGTGGCCGACCGATAACACCTTTGCCTTGAGCGCGAATAAGATTGTGGTTGAAGAGGCCATCAAGCAGGCTCGCGACACCAATGCCTGGCCGCAACTGCATTACCTCTGGGCGCTCAACCCTATTGCCCAGTGGCTCGACTACAAACTCATGGCTCTGTTTCGTCGCCAGCGCGCGCCGTTGATGCGCGTTGGACAAGGGCTGGCCGCAGGCGAAGCCATCGTGCTGGTGCTCGCCCAAGTGCCCAATCGCCGTGGTCAAGCAGTGCTAGCCGAGTGGCTAGGTGTACAGCTTGACGCCGCTGGGCAGGTACAGGGCGTACTCAGCCTGGTGGAAACACTGCAGCGCACAGGGCTCACTAGCACCGAAAAAGCCCAGGCCAACGATGGTCAGGCGCCCGACAGCCGTGCCCTGCAAAGTGCACTCCCCGCGGTTATTCAGGCTGCTGAAAAACATATCAAGCCAATCAAGCAGGCCTTCGATGCCAACTGCCGCCAACGTCTAGAGCGCGAGTTGGCCAAACTGCAAAGCCTGCAGCTCAAACACAACGAACAGTTGGAAATCGATTTCGCCAAAGGTATCGAACAGGTCATCGCAGCCAAACGTAAGCAGAAAGAAAGCGCCACCGCAGACCTGTTCAGCAACTACCAACAATGGATTCGCGACACCCTGCAACTGGATGACCGCGCTCAGTTCACCGTTGTCGCCGCACTGATGGCTTAAAGAAGGAATACAGCATGAGTTTTGCCATCACTGGCCTCACCAATGCCAACGAGTTCTATAGCCAGCACTACCTGGACGAGATCCTCGAAAAAGACCTCAAGCCGCTGTTTGACCAATGGAAAGAGGGGGGCGGGCAAAGCCCCGTCGCTCGGCTGCGCACTGCCGCAGGGGCTAATGGTTACTTCCGTGCCCGCGAGCGCTTTCTGAATGAGCGCAAAACTAGCGAGCGCGTCAATCTGTTTATTGATCTGGTGCAGCCTCTGCTCGCTGCCTTGGGTTACGAACTTGCGCCGCAGAACCTGACGTTGGCCGAAGGAGAATTGCCGGTGCTCGCGGTGTATCGCGATGTCAAACACCAGCCGCTGTTGGTCATCGCGGCAGCTATTGCCAATGTGGAGGACGACGACAGCAGCCCGCTGCAATTGCTTGCGCCAGCGGCCAGTGAGCAAAGCAAAGGTAAATATGCCCACAGCGACTGGGAGGAAATCCTCAGCAAGCACCTGTTTGCCGACGACCACCCTCCACGCTGGGTGTTGCTGCTGCACCATGAAGAGTGGTTGCTGATCGAACGTAGCAAATGGGGGCGCAAGGCACTGCTGCGCTTCAACCTGCCGGAACTGTTCGGCCCGCGTGATGACAAGCAGTTCCGCACTATGGCCGCACTGCTGGGCAGTCAGTCGGTGCTGCCGCTGGAAGGCGATGTGGCGCTGCTCGACAATCTTGACGACAGCTCGCACAAGCATGCTTTTGAGGTATCCACTGATCTCAAATACGCCCTACGTGAATGCATCGAACTGATTGCCAACGAGGCCATCTGGTACAAACGCACGGTTGCCAAGGAGAAGGTGTTTGACCGTAACGACACCGACCTGGCTGACCAGCTCAGCCGTGAAAGCCTGCGCTACATGTACCGCCTGCTGTTCATGTTTTATATCGAGGCGCGACCCGAGCTGGGCTATGCGCCCATCGATGCCGAGGCCTACCTCAAAGGCTACAGCATCGAGCACCTGCGCGAGCTGGAGCAAACCCCGCTGACCTCCAGCGAAGCCCAGGAAGGTTTCTATTTTTACGAAAGCCTCAAGCAACTCTTTGGCCTGATCTGGCAGGGTTACCCTCGACGGGATGCCATGGCGAATCAGCTCGACTTGGGTGGCAGCCACGATGGATTGCTCGACAACGGCTTCACCATTGCGCCGCTACAAGGCCACCTGTTTGACCCAGTGCGTACACCGCTGCTGGGTAGTGTCAAGTTGCGTAACTCGGTGCTTCAAAAGGTCATCGAGCTAATGTCACTGTCCCGGGGTGGTGGCAAAAACCGTCGTGGGCGTATCAGCTATGGCACCCTCGGTATCAACCAATTGGGTGCTGTATACGAATCTCTGCTGTCCTTCCGTGGCTTTTTCGCCGAAGAAGATCTTTACGAGGTACGCCCTGACCCCAAGGGTAAGAAGGTCTCTGCTGCTGATAGTGGCGGGGACGAGAGCGAAGCAGAGGATTCGAGCGAGAGCGATACGGATAACGAGGATAGCCTCAATACCCCCACCGCTGCCGACAAGAAAAAAGACGTCGAGGTCAATCCGCTGGATGCGGCCTACTTTGTACCTGCCAGCAGCATCAGCCAGTACACCGACGCCGAACGACTGTTTGGCGGCAATACCAAGATTCATCCCAAGGGTAGCTTTATCTATCGCCTTGCCGGTCGTGCCCGCGAGAAGTCGGCCAGCTACTACACCCCTGAAGTGCTGACCAAATGCCTGGTCGAGCATGCGCTAAAGGAAATCCTGCCCGGTAAAACGGCGGATGAAATTCTGAAACTCACCGTGTGCGAGCCGGCCATGGGCAGCGCGGCGTTCTTGAACGAGGCTGTCAGCCAATTGGCCGAAGCCTATCTGCAAGCCAAACAGAAAGAGCTGGGCCACACCATCCCGCACGAGCAGTACACCGAAGAAAAGCAGCGGGTGAAGATGTACATCGCCGACAGCAATGTTTTCGGTGTGGACCTTAACCCCATCGCGGTTGAGTTGGCCGAAGTCTCGCTGTGGCTTAACGCCATTTTCAAGGGCAGTCATGTACCGTGGTTTGGCCTGCAGCTGTACAACGGAAACTCCTTGGTCGGTGCACGCCGCGAACTGTTTAGCACTGCCCAACTCAGCCCAGGCAAAGGTGAAAACGGTCAGCCCGAACGTGACTGGCGTGCTGCCGCGCCACGTGCCTTACCTCTCACCCAAGTGCCGGCACCTACCGACGTATTCCACTTTTTGCTACCTGCTGAAGGCATGGGTATGGTCAGCGATAAGGTGGTCAAAGCGCTGGAGCCAGCCGCCTCCGAGCAATTCAAACAATGGCGCAAAGCGTTTGCTGCGCCGCTGAGTCGTGATGAAATCAAGCGGGTGCAGACGCTGAGTGTTGCTACCGAGCAACTATGGCAGCAGCACTCTCAGGAGCTTGCCCGTGTGCGCTCCGGCACCTGCGATGAATTACACGTATGGCCTGACCCGGCTGCCAACCGCGCTCCGACTAGCACCGCGCAAAAAGACGCAGCCTATCAGCGGGAAATGCTGAGCGAGGCGCAAAAAAACGCCAGCCCGTACCGTCGCCTCAAGCTGGTAATGGATGCTTGGTGCGCCCTGTGGTTCTGGCCGCTGGATAAAGCCAGCGAGTTGCCTAGCCGCGAACACTGGTGGTTTGTGCTGGAAACCGTACTGCTCGGAAATGCCAGTTTGAACAGTGCATCTGCCGATGATCTATTCCCGGAAACCCAACTGCAGCAGGGGCTGGACTTTGCTCCCGAACGTGACCGTTATGGCCACGTCGATATCGCCGCGCTGATCAACGCCTTGCCTCAACTGCAGGTGGCGCAACAAGTGGCCAGCCAGCAGCACTTTATGCATTGGGCGCTGGAGTTTGCCGACGTGTTCAAGGCCCGTGGTGGCTTTGATGTAGTCCTGGGTAACCCGCCTTGGATCAAGGTAGAGTGGAACGAACAGGCGTTGCTGTCGGACTTTGATCCGCGTTTTGCGATTCGCAGGCTCAGTGCCAAACAGACGTCGGATCAACGTGAGGCAGTTTTTGCTGCATTACCGCAGGCGCGGGCCGATTATCTAAGCGAGTGCGTGGCGACGGAGGGTATGGGTAAGTTCTTAAATGCCCGGCAGAACTATGTGTTGCTGGAAGGGCAGAAGGCCAATCTTTACAAGTGCTTCTTACCGCTGGTCTGGCAGATCGGCAGCGGTGTGCAGGCGCTGGTGCATCCAGAAGGAGTTTATGACGATCCTAAAGGGGGGCAACTGCGTGAAGCGCTTTATCCACGCTTGCGGGCTCATTATCAGTTTGAAAATCAGCTCACTCTGTTTTCTGAGGTGCATCACAACACCAAATACAGCATCAACATCTACAGCAGTCCCCTGCCGACGCTAGCCTTTCGTCATATAGCCAATCTTTTTGCTCCGTCCACTGTGGTCGCCTGTCTGCAACATGCTGGCGGCGGTGCCATTCCCGGCATCAAGCGCGACGAGGGTGGTTGGAATACGTTGGGCCATGCCAGCCGTTTGATTGAAGTAGGTGATGCCATGCTGGCCACCTTTGCCAAGCTTTATGACGTTCCTGGAACGCCCGTTTCGCAGGCTCGTTTGCCCGCTGTGCATAGCCGCGAGCTTGTTTCGGTGTTGGAGAAATTTGCTCATTGTCCGCGTCGACTGGACGATTTAGGGGAAGATATTTACTTTACCCAGCACTGGAACGAATCAATCGCTCAGTCAGAAGGAACCATCCGTCGTCGTAGTCGAAGCGAGCAGGGCTTTGTCAGTGATCCTGCCAATTTCATCCTTTCTGGACCGCATTTCTATGTAGGCAATCCGCTCAACAAGACGCCACGTGCAGTCTGCACCCAGAATAGTCACTACGATGTGATAGATCTCAATTGCATTTCCGATGACTATTTGCCACGTACTAACTTTCTTCCAGGCTGTATAGCTGCTGAATATAGAAAGCGGATACCTAACGTCTCTTGGCGTGAAGAGGGTGCAGATGCTCACCGCCCTGTTACTAATTATTTCAGGTTAAGCGCTCGAACGATGGTGAGTATTTTTAATGAGCGATCTCTCGTGCAAGTTATATCACCTCCTGACATCGCGCATATAGACCTCGTATTCTCGATTGCGCCGAGAGATCAGAAACTCATCCCGACATTAAATGCCCTACACAGCTCATTGCCTTTCGACTTTATAATCAGAACTGCTGGCAAGGGGCACTTCCGAAATGAGGTTGCCCAGCGGCTCCCGCTTCTGAGTGATCACAATTCTGAAATGGCTGTTCGGGCTCTCGTGCTTAATTGCTTGACTACACATTATGCCCCTCTGTGGGAAGCGTGTTGGCGTAGTGAATTTAAGGCAATTGAATGGGCTAACACCGACCCTCGCCTGCAGCAGAACTTCTTCAGCCAACTGACTCCCGAATGGCAGCGTAACTGCGCTCTGCGCAGCGACTACGCCCGCCGTCAGGCACTGGTGGAAATCGACGTACTCGCTGCCCAAGCCCTCGGCCTGACCCTGGACGAACTGCTGACCATCTACCGCGTGCAGTTTCCGGTGATGCGCCAGTACGAGCGCGACACTTGGTACGACGCCAATGGCCGTATTGTCTTTACCACCAGCAAAGGCCTGGTCGGCGTCGGCCTGCCACGCAAGGCCGGCAAGCGCGATGCCGACTGCACCATTCGATTACCCGATGGCAGCGCTAAAAAAGGTCGTTTCGGTTGGGAGGACGTGCAACCCAAAGACGGCCAACCCCAAGTCCCCAACGGCACTCTCATCGAGCGCACCATCCTCGATGACACCCAGCCCGGCAGCCCAACTCAGCGCATCATCCAATACACTGCCCCTTTCACCCTGGCCGATCGCGAAGCTGACTATCGCGTAGCGTGGTCGATTTTTGCCAAGGAGGCGAACCATGGCTAACCCTGTTGAGATACTCAGCAAGGCGGATTGTGCCTGGATACCTGCACACCGCTGAGCCACCCATAAGGAAACGGATTTTGGCTACCCAAACCATTGAACAGTTCTTCACCGGCAAAACCTTGGTAATTCCCGCGTACCAGCGTGACTACGCCTGGACGACCAGCAGTATCGATGACCTGTTTGAGGATATCGAGGAAGCAATGGAGGTGCTGGGGGGCCACTATCTGGGCACCTTTATTTTGTCGCAGACCGAAAAAATGGCATCGGTACGCGTGGTGGATGGTCAGCAGCGGCCTACCAAACTGGCCATGCTGCTCGACGCGTCGGTTGCCCACAGCATCGAGATTGCCAAGTACTCAGTGAAAAAATGGCCCCTCACTGAAGCAGATCTTGCCGAGTAAAAAAAGTATGCAGCCACTTATCGTTTCTCAGCAGGTCACTCAGGGCGTAGCAGACTTTCTGCGCACCGCATTCCCATCCACTACTTCTGGTTTTGAGGGCCTGCTGGAGCGCTTTTTGGCTGAGCGCAGCAATATCTTCAAAGGGCCGTATCTGACGTTGCCACTGCCATTTCGCAAGCAGCTGAATGGAGGCCTACCGGCTTTCCCTTGGTTACCCGGCAGCTTTGTGCCCCATGCACATCAGGCCAAGGCTTTTGCGCGGCTGGCAGGCTCAGAGGCTCAATCCACGTTGGTGGCGACGGGTACGGGATCGGGTAAGACCGAGTGCTTTCTGTATCCGATCCTGGAGCATTGTCGTGTAGCTCGTGCCGAGGGACGGCGTGGCATCAAGGCGATCATCCTTTATCCCATGAATGCCTTGGCTAGCGACCAATCTGGGCGCGTGGCCAAGGAAATCGTTAAGGCCGCTGGCCTTAGTGGGATTCGTGCAGGCTTGTATGTGGGCGATGCACCGGCTGTCGAGTCGCAAACAGTTGCCCAATTGAGTGACGGCAGCTATTCGGTGATTACCGACCGCAATGCTCTGCGTGAAAATCCGCCGGATATTTTGCTAACTAACTACAAGATGTTGGATTTTCTGCTGCTGCGTGCAGCTGATGCCCCTTTGTGGGCGCATCAGCTGCCGGATACGCTGCGTTATTTGGTGGTGGATGAGCTGCATACCTTTGATGGTGCGCAGGGTACCGATCTAGCTTGTCTGATTCGCCGCCTCAAGGGGCGGCTGAATGCGCCACCGGGCCAGTTGGTGTGCGTTGGCACTTCGGCAACGCTGGGCGATGATGGCGTTAGCGATTTGCTGGCTTTTGCTGGTGATGTGTTTGGTGAGGTGCTGGATGATAGTGCAGTTATCGCCGAGGACCGCGAATCGGTTGGGGATTATCTCGCTGAAGCCCTGGTTGAGTTCACCCAAAGCCCGCAGCCCAGTGATCTGGATACTTTGGCCCCCGAGAACTTTGACGACCTGCATGCCTATCTGGCGGCTCAAGCACCCTTGTGGTTCGGTGAACCTTGCTCGGGCACGCAGGCCCAGGATTTTGCTTGGCGCTGCGGCTTGGGTAAGGACCTGAAGAGCCACTTTGCTTTCCAGAATCTTTTGCGTGATTTGGAGCGTCTTGGGCCAAAGTCCGTGTTGCTGGATGACCTGTTGGTATTGCTCAAGCGCCGTTTGCCGAGCTGCGATGATGAGCGCTTTGCGCTGCTATGGTTGTCTAGCCTGCTCTCGTTGGTAGCGCATGCACGCCAGGATGCACATCAGAACTTTTTCTTGCAGGTGAAGGTGGAAATCTGGCTACGTGAGCTACGCCGCATGGTGGCTGTGCTGGATGCTGAACCGCAGCTTCGGCATCACGATGACTTGCGTAAAGCCGATATGGACCGGCTGCATCTGCCGGTGATCCATTGTCGCGAGTGCCACGCCACCGGCTGGGGTTCTACGCAACAAAAGATCAGTCCCAATCAACTGACCCATGACCTGCAGGCGTTTTACAGCGCGTTCTTCGCTGAGGATGTGAGCACTCGTTTTATTTTTCCTTCCAGCGCGGGGGCGAACCCTGCAGTGTTCCAGCGCAAGCAGGTATGTCCTGCGTGCGGCACCTTGCATCAGGCATCGCAAACCGAATGCTCACACTGTGAGGATCAGCTTTTGCTCGCCGTGGATATTGCCAACAACCTGCGTGAAGGTACGCGCAATGGCGCGAAGTACACCAAGTCCCACCATGATTGTCCTTTCTGTGCCGGTTTTAGAACGCTGTCGATTGTTGGTTCGCAAGCGGCCAGTCTGGCGGCAGTGATGGTGGGGCAGTTGTTTGCAACGCGCTTCAATCCGGATAAGAAGCTGATTGCTTTCTCTGACTCGGTACAGGATGCGGCGCATCGTGCAGGGTTCCTTGCCGCACGAACCTGGCGAATGAACTTACGCGCGGCGGTGGCGCAGATAATTGCTGATGCATATGCAGCTGGGCAACTTATGACACTGGGAAATCTGCCGACAGCATTCGCGCAACGTTGGCGCACGGAGCTAGGCGATGGTCATTACATTGCTAACTTCCTGCCGCCGCAAATGCAGTGGCTACGTGATTACGAGACACTGATGGAAGAGGGGGTGTTGCCTGAAAGCAGCAACCTACCAGGCGAGTTTGCGAGGGTTTTGCCTTGGGTGCTCAATGCAGAATTTGGCCAGGATGCTCATATTGGTCGCACGCTGGTAGCGACGGGAACTGCGTGCGTGGTGCCACTTGCAGGCAAGTTAGACGAAGCTGCTCGATGGTTGTTGCCACGTCTACGTGACACGCTTGAACCGTTAGCCGCCGCGCAGTTGGACGAAGTTGTTGTTTTTCTGCGCGGACTACTCGAAAACATGCAACGCATCGGGGCTTGGCGTGATCAAGAGCTAGGATTTTATGCGCGAATGGGTAGCAGCCCTTGGGGGTATAAGAAGAATCAAAGCCAGTTCAAGCTTCTCACCAGCCCGCGGTCTCCGAGGTTTTTGACACTGGCAGAGTTTGGCCGCTGCGTCAGTATAACTAAGAGTCATGCCCGTTTGTTTGGCGACTGGGCGTTCAAGGCATTGCCTGCTTTGGATGATCTGGCGCTGGGCGCGGCTGCCTTGATTGCACCGCTTTATCGGCTTGCTCTTGAGGCATTGGAAAGCGTTGGCTTAGCAGGTTTTGAGGAGGCCACTGAGAAGCCGGATATTCGTGTGTGGGGGCTGGAACCCTCTGCTTTCCAGGTTATCTTAGGGGGTAAGGTGTGGAAGTGTGCCAGCTGCCACAGCACTACACTCTCAGGCCCAGAAGATGATTATTCTGAGCAAGCGTGTCGCCGCCTCGATTGCCGGGGCGAGTTGCAGGCAGTAGATGTGCCTGGTGATTTTTATCGCAAGCTCTACCTGAGTGCGGACATTCAGCGGGTAGTGGCGCGCGAGCATACTGGTTTGCTTCCGCGCGAAACACGCGAGGCAGTAGAACGAAACTTTAAATCCAACAGTGATCGCCCCGGGGGCATTAATGTGCTTTCCGCGACACCCACTCTTGAGATGGGTATCGATATCGGCGACTTGTCCAGCGTGCTGCAATGTTCCGTTCCTCCAAAGCAGGCAAACTACATTCAGCGAGCCGGTCGGGCAGGGCGTAGCACGGGTAATGCGTTGTTGATGAGCATGGCGACCAGCAAGCCGCATGACCTGTATTTTTGGGATGACCCTAAAACCATGCTTGCAGGTTCCGTGCAGGCACCTGGGGTTTTCCTTAACGCCTCGGCGGTACTTGAGCGTCAACTTACAGCGTTCACTCTAGATTGCTGGGTGCATGAGAACGGGCGGGCGGCGCAGATCCCTCCGGAAATTCGTGGGGTGTTCACTGCGATCAATAATCAAACCATCAGCAAATTTCCCTACCCTTGGTTGAGCTATGTGGAACAGCACCAGGCATTGCTACTAGAGCGGTTCCTGCACTTGTTCAATCAGGGGGAGTTGTGCCCTTTGAGCGACGGTACGTGCCAATGGCTGGCTAATTTCATTCACGGCAGCAACGGTGATAGCAGCCCGTTGGCGTACAAGATCGTCAACCGTTTGCAGGGCATTGCAAGTGATGTTGAAAGCATCAAGCGCAAGCGTGAGGCCGCAGTGAAGGAGATCGATAAGCTGCAGGCATTGACGGTACGTGGTGAGGATCAGGATCTGGAGTTGGCACGACTGCTTCAGGATCGAACTGCACTTTCGCGTTTGATTGGCAGCATTGAGGGTAAGGCTACGCTCAATGTACTAACCGATGAGGGCTTGCTACCCAACTATGCATTCCCAGAGCAAGGCGTGCTGTTGCGCTCGATCATTGTGCGCGATTCAAAGCCGGGAACATCCGCTCCTGATCCGCTGACCTTCGAATATGAGCGCCCTGGATCAACGGCCATCACGGAGTTGGCACCGAACAACACCTTTTATGCCGAAGGCCGGCGGGTGGTGATCAACCAGATCGACGTATCGAAGATCAAGCCGGAGTACTGGCGTTTCTGTAGGCAGTGCTCCTATACCGAGCCGCTGTCATCAGGTGATCAACACCCTAACTGCCCACGATGTGGCGACACACTGTGGCGCGACAGTGGGCGCGTGCACGAGATGCTGCGCTTGACCACGGTATTTGCCCGCACGCTGGATCGCGATAGCCGTATTGCTGACGACTCAGACGAGCGTCAGCGTGGCTTTTATGTGCGCCAGGCTTTGGTGGATAGCCCGCCTGACTCGGTACGTCAGGCTTTTGAGATTGACGAGCAGACATTTCCTTTCGGCTTCGAGTTTCTCGATCGGGTGACTTTTCGCGAGGTGAACTTTGGCGAGCAATCGGCGGAAGGGCTGCCGATGGAGATCGGTGGGAAGGAACTCAGCCGCCCTGGTTTCAGCATCTGCCCCGAGTGCGGCACCTTGCAGCGCAAGCGTAAGGCCGAGGAGCTGTATCGCAACCATTCGTCCTGGTGCGCGAAGCGCAAGAACCCCGAGGCGAGTACGCAGCAATGCGTGTTCCTCTACCGCGAGTTCACTAGCGAGGGTATTCGTCTGTTTTTGCCGGAGGTGGGTTTTGCCGATACCAACGAGGCCTTGCTCAGCTTTGTGTCGGCTCTTGAGTTGGGGTTGGCGCGGCGTTTTAGGGGGGCAGTGGACCATCTGCGTATTGCCCTAGATATGCGGATGGCTGCGGGCTCAGATACGCCGCGATGCTATCTGGTGATCTACGATAGCGTGCCTGGTGGCACCGGCTATCTCAAGGAGTTGATGCGCGCGCCAGAACCGCTGTTTGAAGTATTCAACATTGCTCTGCAAGCGCTCAATACCTGTACTTGCAACCAGAATGCGGACACTGATGGCTGTTATCGCTGCGTGTACCGCTATCACAATAGTCATGATCGTAAGTCTATCTCGCGACGTACAGCACAGAAGTTGTTGGGCGAGGTGATGCAATACAAGGGAGCATTGAAGCCTGTTACCCATCTGGCCGACGTCCAGCCAGCTAACCAGTTACTGGACAGCATGCTGGAGAAGCGGTTTGTCGAAGCGCTGCGCCGTGAGCATGAAGGTGTGAAGTTCAAGCTGACCGAGCTGTTGTTCAAGGGCAAGGCGGGCTATCAGATACAGGCTGGTTCGCGTCGCTGGCGGATGGAGTTGCAGGTCAATCTGGGAGCCAGCGATGGTGTGTCGATTCCGTGCAAGCCTGACTTCGTGTTCTGGCCGGACGATGCTGCCGACGACCTGCCCGTGGCAGTCTTTGTTGATGGTTGGCAGCACCACAAAGACATCATTATTACCGATATGGCCAAACGTATGGCGGTGGCCAAAAGCGGAAAGTTCTCAGTCTGGACGCTCACCTGGGATGATGTCGATTGCGCTTTGCAACACCAGGTATTACCCCCGCCATCGCCTTGGGCGACCTTGCTTAATGATGATCCGCAGCAAGTAGTGCAGAAGCTGTGCGCGGCACAGGGCATCGCAACACTCTCCAATTTCAAATCGTTGCCGTCCTTTAGCCAGCTGCATCAGCGTTTAGCCCATGGGCAACACCAAGCGCTCGGCAAATTGGCCGTCTCACTGGCTACGGGAATGTTGATGCCCGCGGGGGACACTACTGCGCTTCAAGGCCTGCGCGGAGGGGCTTTCTGGCAGCGTTTGGATGAGCTGAATCTGCTACCGGACCTGCAAATGCATAGGTTGAGCCAGCGTCAGCTCGGTACAGCCTGGATGCTGGCCATTGCCATGCACCCGGAGCATCTGAAGCAAGTGATGAGAGGCAATGGCTCTGCAGACTCTGAACCTGTTCTGGTTGGTGAGTGGAAAGAAGATGGTCTGCCCGAAAGCGAGCTTCAGTTACGCTGGCAGCAACTTTGGCAGGCACTTAACCTATTGTTGCCGCTGAGTCAGATTTGGGTTGGCAACGCTGAAATGCCAGGGTTACCTGCGCTGCAGGATTGTTCTGCGCTCAACGCAAAATCTGGCGGGCTGTCTGAGGCCTGGCAGGAAGCGCTGAGTCTAGCTGCACATGAAGTACAGTCTTGGGGCTTGGCTCTGGCTGGTTTCGACGTGACCGCTCCAGAGGTGGGCTATGAGTTGATGGATGAAAAAGGCCGCGTAGTAGCAGAAGCTGAGTTGGCTTGGCCAGATGTTCGTACCGCGGCACTACTGCCAGACTCTAGAGCAGAGGCGGGGCTTTTTGCTGGCCAAGGTTGGCATACTTTTATCGCTGACGGCAGTGAGTTGCCTGATGAGCTGAGAACCCTTTTGATGGAGACACTGGCATGACGCTGGCACTCAAGATTGCAATGTCCGATGACTTCCTAAAGTCGTTTTCAGCAGTTCCTCGCTCTCACCAGCAGGCGGTGCTGACCTTCGTTGCAAAATTTCGTCAGAACCCAATGGCAACCGGTATCAATTATGAGCGCATTCACGATGCCGCCGATCCGAACATGCGTTCAGTTCGAATCAACGACAACATGCGTGGCATTGTTCTCAAGCCGGATGTGGGAAATGTGTATTGCCTGTTATGGGTTGATCAGCATGACGATGCGTATCACTGGGCACGTCGCCATCGAGTCGCGATCCACCCGGATGTTGGCAGTATTCAGGTTTATGCAGTTCAGGAGACTGCTGAAACGACTGCATCTGACACACCGGCTGAGGTGCGAGTAGCAGGGTTGTTCGATGCACTCAAAGACCGTGAAATTCGCCGCCTAGGTGTACCTGACGACCGGCTGGAAGCGGTGCGCTCCGTTACTGATGAACGCGAGCTTGAGGGGTTGGAAGCACAATTGCCCGATGAGGCATACGAAGCATTGTATCTGTTTGCTGCAGGCGAGCCTTTCGACAAGATTATCAGTGATCAATCCGCACCGGCAGCGGTCGACCCTGCGGACTTTGGGGCTGCGCTGGAGCGCGACAGCTCACGCCGTCATTTCGTGGTGCTGACTGACGACAGTGATCTTGAAGCTTTACTGGCCGCGCCACTAGAGCACTGGAGGGTCTTCCTGCACCCAAGCCAGCGTAAGTTGGTGGAGCGCGACTGGAATGGTCCGGTGAAGGTAACCGGTGGCGCAGGTACTGGTAAAACTGTTGTAGCCATGCATCGCGCTGCAAGACTTGCACGACAATACTCGGACTTGCCTGGTCGTCCGGTGTTGTTTACCACTTTCACCAAAACCCTAGCTGAGGACATCCGTCAGCATTTGGCTCTGCTGTGCACACCGCAGGAACTGGAGAAAATTCAGGTAGTGAACCTGGATCAGTGGGCTTCCAGCCTTCTCCGTCGTTTTGGTTATCCACATAACCTGTTGTACAACGAAATCGACCGTCGCCGTTTCTGGCAAGCAGCCATGTCGGCGATGCCAGCGTCGGTTGATCTCAGCTTGCCGTTCATGCGTGCCGAATATGAGCGGGTGGTGCTTCCTCAAGCCTGCGAAACTGCTGAGGACTATATGCGTGCCAGTCGACTAGGCCGCGGCGGTCAGCTTGGCCGTGCGATACGTAAATCTATCTGGCCGGTGTTTTCCGAATACCGCGCCCACCTGCAAGCTGCCAATTTGCGAGAGCCAGAAGAAGCCTTCCATGAAGCCTGCCAGTTGTTAAAGAAAGAACAGCCCGCACTGGGCATTCGTTCTATGGTGGTGGACGAAGCTCAGGACATCAGCAACGCAGGCTTTTTACTTATACGTACGGCAGTAGCGGAAGCCGAAAACGACCTGTTTATCGTTGGCGACGCCCATCAGCGTATCTACCGGCACAAAGTCGTGCTTAGCCGGGTGGGTATCGAAGTTCGCGGGCGCAGCCGTAACCTAAAGGTAAATTACCGAACCACCGACGAAATCCGTCAATGGGCGTGCGCTCAGCTCGAAGGATGCACTGTTGATGACCTGGACGGGAATGCGGATTCTCTGCGCGGTTACCGTTCGCTCACCCATGGTGATGTGCCGGATATTATCGAGTCGTCTTCCGTTAATGAGGATATGCCGCATATACAAGCCATCCTGAAACAACTGCAGGACGATGGCATGGAACCTCGGCAGATTTGCATCACAGCACGTACTAACGAGGATCTGGAGAGCATTGCTCGAGCTCTGCAGCAAGCCAATATTGTTCACTTGAAGCTGGATAACGCAACCTCGGATGATTCGGCACTATTGGGCGTCCGCCTAGCCACTATGCACCGCATCAAGGGGCTTGAATTTAGCGTGGTGATTGTTGCCGCCTACAGGGGGGCCACCACTTATGCAGGGCAATTTAGCCGTGATGAAGATGCCGGGGTAACCGAAGACACAGAAACCTCTGAAAGATGTCTGCTGCACGTTGCTGCTACTCGAGCAAAGAGAAATTTGTTCCTTCTGGTGCGGCCTTCTGTTGGCTAAAACCTCAGACGTATACAGCTATAATTTAGCTGTATACGTCGGTTAGATGCGGACTCTGGCAGCGCAAAGGCACGCGCTGTTTCTGCATGGGTGGCGGACAAGCCAGTAAGCTAGGACATAAGTGAGCCTAGAACGCTGTCTGCTGATGACTACTTAAGCGACCGACGAGCAGTTCTCGTTCATTTCCTAATCGCGCCCAGATCAACAGGGCGGTGAGCAAATAGTAATAACGCGTAGCGTTGGCACGTTCTTTCAGGTACTCAGTGAGAAACCAGCGCATGTGCTTAAGCTGCCAGGTCCAGGGATTATCTCGCTGCCATCTTTGGTGAATGGCAGCCTGCATGATTCGAGCTTGGCGTAGGTGACGCTGCTGAGTGGTTTTCGAGCCGGTCAGCACACCGCTCAAGAACAACGTCATATCGAACGGCTTACTCATGATCGGCCACCAATGTAGGCCGAAACCACATCGATCCGGATATGCCCAAGCTCGCGGCTGATCTGTTGACGCGCCTGTAGGTCAAGGTTGTGGGCGAGGTGATAGCAGTGACCACCATTGATCGGTGCGGCATAGCTAGTGAGTTGCTCGTAACGCTCACTGGCGTAGGCCGCTCGAAGTTCATGAAAACCCTTCAGTCCCAGGTCACGGAGCACCTGGCGAGCGGGAAGCACAGTCTGCTGCAGGAACTCAGCATAGCTCTCGGCCTGGGCCAGCAAATTGCGGCTACCGGACGGTGACGCGTCACACGCCGACTGGAGTGCTGCGTTCACCTGTTCATTCGCGATGATCCAACGCGGCGCTGATGACCCCGAGCGGCCACCTTTGGTACCGTCCTGGATATTGATACGGCCTAGGTGCTTGGCTTCGCGGTGCAAGCGAAGTAGGTCAGCCAGTATCGCCTCGCGTAGACGCATTCCGGTTGCTCGGGCCAATAGGACAATTGCGGCCACGCGCTCGAGTCGCTGTTTACCAAGTTCCTCTATCACTCGCCGCACCTGTTGGTAGTCTTGTCCATCCAGCGCGCGGGTGCGTACGTTAGAGCGCTGCTGTCCCAGCGCCTGGCTCGGGCTGATGACTCTCACGTCCTGATCACCGCGCAGCGCGGCGAGGGTACGGTTAACGCTGCTCAGGCGGTTTTGCGCGGTGGCGATACACAACTCGCCTTGCTGGATCTGCTGGCGCAGGTATGCGACGTAATCCTCCAGCGTCTGTCTATCAATCTGCCGTGCATCGTTGTAACCGGGGCCGTCTTCTGACCGGCACCAGCGCACGAAGGCTTGCCAGCGATCGCTGTGTGCTTTGACGGTGGCGAAGTGACCGCCGGTAAATAGATCTTCCAGAGCCTGCCGACCGGCGTAGCTCAGTTGGCGACCGTAGCCAAAGTTGCGACCGTCACGCCGTCCGACCAGCGCCATTGTCTTCACCTTGATCGTTGGTTTGTAGGAGCAGCAGCAGGGCTTTCCAGTGGGGGCCGATGGTATCCAATTGTCCCCAGTGGGCTGGGCGGATGAGGAGGGCGCTTTCGCTGTGTTGCAGCAAAGCCCCTTCTTCTTGCAACTGCTTGATGAGCTGAGCGAGGTCGATGGACTCCGATGTTGGACTGGCGACAGCGGCGACACTGGCGACAACCCCCGCCGCATCTGGAGTGGCAAGTGGCGACAAAGTGATGACGGTGGTGGCGACACACCGTATCTCGATCGGTAAGCGATGTTGCGCCCGGTAGCGGCGCACGGCGTCATTGAGGCGGAACATGGCGCACCTCGAATATGTCCCCGGTATTGTTCAGCCAGTTATGGGCGATTAGCTGCAGCAACAAATCGAAGGTGTGCCGCGTGTTTTTACGAGCAAAGCGAGGGCCGTTTCGCGTGAGATCGCGCAGGCGAAACGGTGGCCAGTTCTTCTTTATCAACCAGCGCAGCAGACAATCGGCCTCTGCGCGAAGCTTATTCAATGGTTCCTGTTCGGTCAGTCGCTGGTTCTCGGCCAGATAGTAGTCCATAAGCGTAGAGGTGCGTTGAATATGCACGTCTTCCAAGACAGCTGATTCCTCAACCACCGCCATCACACCAGCCATGCGGAGAACATTCGCGGCGGCCTTTCCCGCGGCAGCTTGCACGTTGACCAGTTCGCCGAATTCCCCAGACTCGCATTCAATGGTGTCGTGAATGGCAATCCATGCTTCACGGGCGCGGGGGCTTAACTCTAGGGTTGCAGGGTTGAGGCCGCCGTCTTTATGGCGTGACCAAGGCTTCTGCATGAGCGCGGCAATGCGCTGCTGGTACAGGTGCACCTTTGGATCTCGGGTCAGGTCGATGGCTTTGTACAGTCGTTGTCCAACCAGACGCTCTGGCCAACTGATCAGGCAGCGCCCCAAGATGCCCTGGTCTTTGATATCAACGTCCTGAAGCAAGCGGTCTGCCAGGCGGGGTTGAAGCATCAAATGCATGCTGAGGCGGCGATCATAGGCACGCAGACTTTCCCCAGCCATCGCGCGCGACCGATCAATAGGGCTACCGTCCCACAGCGTCGACAAGTGAGTGATTGCCTTGATCATGTTGTCCTTGCTCATGGTGCTGCCGCCCAAAAACTGCCCGCCCTCATCGCTGAACAGCCCCATACTGGGCAAACCGTGGCACAGGCATTTGACCAGACCCTCAATGGTCGGCTCAGCAGTGAGCAGTCTTGGTTGGATAGGCTCAGGTTGGGCGTCTAGCGCTGCCTGGGCTGACCTTTTCGAGGTCGGTGACTTCGCGGTGAGGCTCATTGCAACTCGGTGCGCCTTGAGCTGTTCGCCATAGGCGATCCACTGCTGTCTTTCCCAGTCACGTACGGCCTGCAGCGCAATATGGTCCACCGCGCTTTTGCGATCACCCGAGCAAGCCACCGTCAGCAAGTACAGCGACAACGGATAGATTCGGCCGTCGAGGTGAACATTGGCGTGCGCTTGGCTGGCCAGGGCTGCTGTGGCCAGAACGGATTGCGCGGCCATGGCGCAGGGCACGCCAATCACATCGGCCATACGTTCCACGGCAGGCCCCAATAGATCGCCCAGCGCCGCGACCGGGTAGGGTAGGGGCGTAATCTGCTGTTCCAACAAGGGGCGTGGTGGCCCTTGTATTTCGCGCAGTTGCATAGCCTTCCTCCATAAATTGCCGATCTCCCTCACGTCATCCCGCCAAGAATGCTGAGTGTTATCAGGGATCAAGGCCCCTGCTACCTGTGAGGGTGTCCACTGACGCGGGACTGGCGGCTCCTTACGACCGGGAGCAAGGGCATCTCATGATCTGGCCTCCTGAGCACCGTTACCGGTGGGCGGGTGGAGGCTGCATTGGCTGACGAGACCAGTGCCGCGAGATCCTGAGCCGGGTGGAAGCAGCACTGCGATGACCGGTGCATGCCTGACTGTCAGTCGGGTGCAGTCCGTTCCCTGGTCTGCGGCACCATCATCTACAGCGCTGTTGCTGGTGACATCGGCGGTTGTCACGCCGATTGTCACGAGGGGGATTGCCGCAAAGCCATGTGCGATGAGGGTTGTAGCAGTGGTAGGAGTGCCCGTCTCTTTTCAGGAAAAAGAGACGGGCGAATGGTTGGCGCAAAACGTTGGCCGATCTGGTTCGTTGCTGCAGGGCTAAAGGGTTAGCGGGGAGCCGCACTAGGCGGGTTGTTTAGAGTGCGTCCATCATTCTGGCGAATGACCGTGCGAGCCTCCGGGCGCGAATCGCACTTTGGGATGAACCACCGGGTAAGCGGCATGACCTTCAAGGCTCTGGTCATCTGGGTGCTGCCGAAGGCAGCGCTTTGAACCTTCGTTTTATCGGTCACCGCGGCACGGGTCAATTGGTGAAGGGCGCACGGAAATGCGCCAGATTTCTGCTCTGGCGTGGTTTGGAAGTCGGTGGCTGTCAGTGGCAAAGTGGCCGTTTGTCGCTTTTCTAGTGTTAGCCCGTGAGCCTGGGGATGCGAAGCCTCCCCATGCTCACGGGCTTAGCCGGAGAAGCTAAAACCAAGGCGAGTTGCGACAGTCGCCATCAGCTCATATGAAATTGATGTAGATGGCACGCGGTCTGTCGCCAGTGTCGCCGTTGTCGCCGTCCTATCGGATGGGTACTACGTTCCGATCCCTGGCTACATTCATCGCGCTGGCCGAGAGATTGCCCGTCGACGCCTTCAGAATGTACTCGCTCCACCAAGCCATCATCGGCCGCCGTCGCTCGATGTAGTCGGCTCGGTTGTAGGCACTGCGCACCTCATCCTTGTCGACGTGCGCCAACGCCACTTCGATGAGCTCCGGGTCCCACCCATGTTCATTCAAGATGGTGCTGGCCATCGAGCGCATGCCGTGGCTGACCAAGCGGTCCTGGAAGCCCATGCGTTTCAACGCCATGTTGGCGGTCTGGCTATTGGCATGAGTACGAGGGTTTCGGTCTGCCGGGAAGACGTATTCCCGATGACCACTGTGGGACTTCAGTATCTCCAGCAATGACATGGCTTGATCGCTCAACGGGATGCTGTGCGGGCGGCGCTTCTTCATCCGCTCCGGTGGGATAGTCCATACTCGCCTTTCAAAGTCGATGTCTACCCAGCGTGTAGTCGCAGCCTCGGCAGGGCGAGTCATGGTGTGCAACTGCCATTCGATCAGGCAGCGGGTCGTGCGCTTGATGCTGGCGTTCGCAATTTCCAGCATGAGCTCAGGAAGCTCCTCGGGTGGAAGCGCCGCCATGTTTTCTTTCTTCGGTTTCTTGAACACCGCCCGAATCCCGCTGAGCGGGTTCGCGAAGATCATTCCCGAATTGACACCGTAGGTCATGATCTCGTTGAGGCGCTGGCTAAGCCGCTTCACGGTTTCCAAGCTGCCTTTGGCTTCGATGGGGCGAAGGATTTTGATCACCATCGGTGCGCTGACTTCCGAGATCGGAGTCGATCTCATGCTCGGGAAAACGTGCAGAATGAGTGAGCGCCAGATGTCCTCGGCGTAGGCCGGTGTGACCGAGTCCTTTTTCAGCTCGAACCAGGCGGTAGCTACTTTCTCGAACGTATGTTCCGTCTCGGCTAGCTTGGCCTGTGCGAGATCATTGCGCTGAGCTTTGGGGTCGATCCCCTGAGCAAGTACTTCCCTAGCATCAACCGCTTTCCGCCGAGCTTGCGCCAGAGAGACCTCGGGGTAGGAGCCGAGCGCCATGTTGATGCGATTCTTGGTGATCGGATGCCTGTAGTTGAAATTCCACTGCATCGAGCGGTTGACCCGGACTCGGAGCTGGAGGCCGTCGCCATCCGTGAGGACGTAGTCCTTATCTTTGGGCTTGACCGCCTTGAGCTGGCGGTCGGAGAGGCGAGCTGTTTGAGCGCACATGGGAGAAGCTCCCTGACACCTTTTGGTATTCCCAAGATTAGCCCCAGGTTGGCTGGAATACCACCGGGAATACCGGGATGGCTGGAACTCAAAAAACGGTTGCGGCTCTCAAAAGAGCAGTAAACCCTTGATTTCATTGACTTCAAGGCACAAAAAAAGACGTCCGTGGACGTCTTTGTTTGATCATTTGGTGGAGCCGGGGGGATTTGAACCCCCGTCCGCCAGTACTCCGCTGTCGGTACTACATGCTTAGCCGTGTCTACTGATTTAATCCGCAGCCGCCCGACGGGCAGGGTGCTTTGGA
>Ga0213823_1000491_pt1 | contig 32964 bp, 26 predicted proteins | sample MC6MC0907MG_FD_179887 | JGI IMG/M metagenome (GOLD analysis project Ga0213823, IMG submission 179887) | Enriched soil aggregate microbial communities from Iowa State University, Ames, United States - MC6-MC0907-MG | ecosystem: Environmental > Terrestrial > Soil > Unclassified | place: USA: Iowa...
CTTATGGCGGTTGGTAGAAAGGGAGGGATTTGATGGGCGTCAAATTATTAGAAGAAAAGGGCTATTTTTTTGAAACTTTAGAAGGAACAATTGGAACAGGTGAGGCGAAAATCGCTCGTTTTGTAACAGATGAACTTTCTTCTACTCTTGGCGGCGGAATGGTAAAGATGGAGAGATGTAGATTTCCCTGGACCGTCCTTTATGATGAAATATTGTATGTTTCTGAAGGTGAAATAATAATTGAATTTAATGGAGAAACCATAGTTGGAAGGGAAGGGGATTCATTTTTCATAGAAAAGGGGACATCCATCGTATATGCTGCTGTATCCCAAGGCACTTTTCTGTTTTCCTTATATCCAGCAAATTGGAAGAAATAGTAGTCCACCAAGATGAAACATCTTTTTTATAAAAAAATAGATGTTTCATCTAATACAAATGCCCCATTGGTTGAAACCTCAAAGTAGGATTTAAATTCGTAAAAATGAATCATTCTAAATCGAATATACAGATTATTTTGAATAATTAGTTTGTAGGATTACCATCCTTTTAAAATCAAAAGTCTTTTGAACCATGAAGGAAAATTATGAAAAAGGGGCGAGAAAAGTATGGATATGATTGTTCTAATTGAACTTATTATTTACTTCGTGGCAATGATTGGGATAGGAGTCTATTTTAGTTGGAAAAAACTCGGATATGATGATTACCATCTTGGCGGGAACAAAATTCCCGGTTGGGCTTTAGCTTTTTCAGAACGATCTACTGAAGCATCAGCATGGTTATTGCTAGGTGCTACAGGTTTTGCTTTTTCGTCAGGACTTTCTAGTATATGGCTGTTTATCGGTATGTTATGTGGAATTATTGTATCATGGTTATTTTTAGCGAAAAAATTTATGCAAGAAAGAATAAAGTATAACGCTCTAACTCTTCCGGATTATTTATCAGCTAGATTTCCGAAATATGCAAACTTAATAAGAGGGATTGGGTCATTGATCATTATTCCTTTCTTTACTCTTTATGTAGGTACTCAATTTGGCGGGACAGGAAAGACATTAGAACAAACCATGGGTATTAAACCTATAGTAGGAATCCTTATAGTTGCTTTTGTGGTTGTTGTGTATTCATGCCTGGGTGGGTTCTTATCGGTTGTATGGACTGATGCGATTCAAGCTATTTTAATGGTTGTGACCCTAGTTGTTTTGCCGATTGTTGCCTTGTTCAAAATTGGTTCTCTAGATCTATCCATAAGTGATGCTCTTGTTCAAGCTGGTCATGGTGCCTCTTCCTGGACAGGTGGGTTAACAGGGGTAGGAGTCGGACTTCTAATCTATACAAACCTTTCATGGGCATTAGGGTATTTAGGAGGTCAACCACATATTAGTGCAAGATTTATGGCATTGAAAAATGATAAGGATGCAAAAATCGGTAGAAATGCAGCGATTCTATGGGGCGTATTAGCATATGGCGGTGCATTTTTAATTGGTATAACAGGTTTAACTTTGTATGGAACTGGAAAAGTGGATAACGTTGAAATGATTTTACCAATTATGCTAACGGATTTACTTCCAGGCTGGTTAGTTGGAATTTTACTTGCAGGTATTCTAGCAGCCATTATGTCAACAGCCTCTTCACAATTATTAGTTGTATCAACTTCAATAAGTGAAGATATTTTACACAAGATCATGGGGCTGAAATTAACCGAGAAGCTGCTTCTAATTATTTCACGTATTTCAGTAACGGCTGTTGGAATAATTGGATTAATCATCGGTCTTATGTCCAAATCGTTAATTTATGTGGTAATTGGATGGGCGTGGGCAGGTGTTGGAAACAGTTTTGCAGCAGCCATTCTTTTAACATTTTTCTGGAAACGAATATCCGGTGCTGGAGTTATTGCCGCACTTCTCACTGGCTTTATTAGTACCATCATTTGGATCAATACACCTCTTGAGGGTATTGTTACCTCCCGTGGTGCGACATTAGTTCTAGCATTATTAGCCGGAGTCATTGTCAGCTTAGCTGTTCCTGATAATAAAAAAGAAATATCAACAAATAAAATAGATGGAGTAGAGCTGACATAAATCTCTTTCAAACTCGGGCGTAGTCATTTGTAATTGACTAGGCCCATTTATAGTAGAAGATATATGAATTTTTCTTTTAATTTTTACTTGAGAGGTTTCCAATAAATCCGGCTGAGGTGTTCAAAATGACAGTAGATACTGAATTATCTAAGTACTACGCATCAAGGAGTTATTGGCTTGAAAGTAGTGGCGACAATTTAAGCCAGCGTCCTAGCTTGAAGGAAGAAATAATAGTTGATGTTGCTATTTTAGGCGCAGGCTTTACAGGTCTATGGACTGCCTATTATTTAATCCAACAAAATCCTTCGTTAAAAATTGCGATCATTGAAAAGCATATTGCTGGCTATGGTGCTTCAGGGAGAAACGCCGGTTGGTGTTCACCCAAATTTTCAGTTACTCCAGATATAGCTCTGGAACGATATGGAACTGAGATAACCAAGGAATTGCAATTAACGATGTATAATTCTGTAAATGAGGTGGAACGAGTCATTACTGAAGAAAATATGGCTGTTGATTGGAAAAAAGCTGGTTTTTTAAAGGTATCGTTGGAGGAACATTTACTTTTTCAATTTGAAAATGAAATGAACACATATCGGAAACTTAATTTAGAAGAAAATTATCAGCTTCTTAACAAAGACTTAACAGATGAACGGATTCGTGTTAATGGTCAAAAAGGCAGTATCCTAACAAAGGTTGCAGCCGTTCTTCATCCGGGTAAATTAGTCAGGCAATTGGCACGAAATATTGAAAAGCGTGGAGTAAAAATATATGAACAGACGGAAGTAATAGATATTAAAGAAGGTGAGGCGGTAAAATCTCCTAAACTGATAATAAAAGGAGGCTCTGTGACAGCAAAAGTAGCTGTTATTATAGCGGGTGAAGCATATCTAAGTCAAATGGAAAAATTTCGCCGGCAAATCATACCAATGTACTCATCCATGATCTTAACCGAACCCCTATCTGAGGAACAGTGGGCTAGCATTGGATGGGAAAATCGTGAGGCTGTAGGGTCGAACACTTTAGCTCAAGACTATCTACAACGAACTGCTGATAGAAGAATATTATTTGGGCTTGGAAATGGGACCCCTTATCGTTATGCATCTAAAATAAGTGATTCGTTTGACACTTCTGAACACATTATTGAATGGCTGATGCAAAGGATAAAAAAATGGTTTCCTTCCATTTCTAACGTTCAATTTACACATGCCTGGGGAGGTCCTATAGGTGTAACAAGTGACTGGACTCCTAATTTTCAATTTGATAAACGAACCAAAGTGGCAAAAGCGTTTGGATATTTTGGGCAAGGTGTTTCGACATCAAACCTTGCCGGTCGGATTCTTAGTGATCTTATTAACGACAAAAATACAATTCTTACTGAGCTGCCGATGGTTCGACATTCTTCATCAAAATGGGTCCCTGAGCCGTTTCGATGGATTGGAGCTCGCTTTGTACAATCGGAAATAAATCGGCTTGACAAAAGGTCGGAGCTGTTAGGTATATCTCCAAAAGGAAATACATTAGCAGAACGGATAATTCGTCACTAACTTTGCTAAGGACTGATGTTTAATAAAGAGAGGGAATGGGATGGAATTTATTTTAAAAAGTTATGATTGTGCTTTTCCTTGTGAAGTGACATTAGATGAAGATAATGGCAGATATATGCTAAGAAAATCAGATTCAAGCGGTGAATTTTTTAACAGTCCAATAGAATTAATTACATGGATTAAGAATAATTGGAGTGAAAAGGAATTTATCCATCCTGAAGAATTTAAAAAAATGATGAATTTACTAGATATGTATATTAGTAAAAGCATTTGAGTGAACAAAGAAGGAGTGACAGAATGTGTTCAATTTTAGAGAAAGCGATGAACAAAAAAGAATGTTAACGGAAGCAAATGAAATCATGGAAAAGTATGTATTTCCAAATGAGAAATACATGATTCCTCACAGAGGATTACCTAATGAAATTTTAAAACCATTGCAGCAACTTGTAAAAGAAAAGGGCCTTTGGGCTGCGCATCTACCCACGAAATTTGGAGGAATGGGCTGCGGATTTGTCTCTCTTGGCCTACTCTCTGAACTTATTGGGCAGAGCCCGATTGGTCCATATATTTTTGGATCGATGGCACCTGATGCAGGAAATGGAGAAATTTTATCTCATGCAGCAACCGATGACCAAAAAGAAAAATATCTAAGACCGTTAGCAAATGGGGATATTCGTTCCTGTTTTGGAATGACTGAACCTGAAGTATCGGGCTCAGACCCAAGGACGCTTCAAGGGACAGCTGTAAAGGATGGAAATGAATGGGTCATAAATGCCCATAAGTGGTATACCACAGGTGCAGTTGGTTCAGCTTTTTGTATTGCGATGGTTGTAACAGATCCAGAGGCTGACCCCTATCATCGAGCAAGTCTATTTATTGTTAATACAGAAAACCCCGGGTTTGAAATAGTCCGTGAGGTTCCGGTTTTGGGTGATCATTATCCAGGTGGCCATTGTGAAGTTCGTTTTCATAACTGTCGCATTCCGGAAGAAAATATGCTTGGTAAAAGGGGGGAGGGCTTTAAGTTAGCACAGTTGCGTTTAGGCCCGGGAAGAATCACTCATGCAATGAGGTGGCTGGGTGTTGCTCGTCGTTCTCTAAATGAATTAATAGCTTATTCATTAAATAAAAAGGAAGGAGAAAAGTCACTCTCGGAATCTCAAACAATACAAAATTTTATTGCCGATTCGGAGGGGGAGATTCAGGCCGCTAGACTTTTAACTCTCCATGCTGCTTGGAAAATGGATCAAGGTGAACAAGCTCGTAAGGAAATTTCAATAATAAAATTCTATGGTGCTCAGGTTTTGAATAATGTCATTGATCGGGCAATACAAACCCTTGGAATGTATGGGCTGTCTCCAAATATTCCACTCGAAGGTCTTTATCGTGAAGCGAGGGCAGCGCGGATTTATGATGGCGCTGATGAAGTTCATCGCATGGTTGTGGCAAAACAAGTCTTAAAGGAATTTAAAGAAAGGAAGGCATTGCATGAGCATGCAACAATTTTATAATAAAAATCAAATTACCCATGTTAACTGGGAAATGGTTGAAGCGTACCTTCACAGTGCAAATTTGGGATTAAGCAATTCGCCCCTTCAGGTAGAACAGTTCTCAGCTGGATATTCAAATCTAACTTACTATATTCGAATAGGAGAATGGAGGGCTGTTTTGAGAAGGCCCCCAATTGGGCCGCTGCCGCCTAAAGCCCATGATATGAAAAGAGAATTTGATATTCTAATAAAATTGAATCGGTTTTTCTCTCTAGCACCACGGCCCTACCTTTACTGCGAAGATGAAAGCATCATGGATCGTCATTTTTATATTATGGAGAAAAAAGACGGAGTTGTTATCGATGATTCCTTGCCCCCGGAATATATAGAAAATCCGGGAACCAGCCAGCTTGTCTCTAATGCAGTAATTGATACATTAGTCCAATTACATGAAGTGGATTATAAAGAAGCAGGCCTTGAATCAATTGGATATCCTGACGGTTATTTAAGTCGTCAAGTTCATGGGTGGATCAAAAGATACCAAGCTTCTAAAACCGATGATATAGATGGAGTAGAATCGCTTGAAAAGTGGCTTATTACACATATTCCCTCATCTCCTGCTCCAACGATCGTCCATAATGATTTTAAGTTAAATAATATGATGTTTTTAAGGCAAAATCCAGGAAAGGTTATTGGTTTATTTGATTGGGAGCTCAGTACAATTGGAGACCCATTAACAGATTTAGCCGGAATGTTAGCATACTGGACAGAACCAGGGGAGGCAGAAACAGGCTTAGCCACCATTACTACAAATCCTGGGTTCGCATCCAGAAAGGAAATGTTGGAAAAATACGCTAAAAAAAGTGGCAGAGATGTAAGTCAAATTTATTTTTATTTGGCATTTGCTTTTTATAAAATTGCGGTCATTCTTCAACAAATCTATTATCGTTGGAAAATCGGAGAAGCCAAAGATGAGCGATTTGGCAGACTAAATGTTGGTATTAAAAATTTAATGAAACAGGCGATTAGAGCACATAGAAATGAAATTCTAATTTAATATACGTAATTATGGGGGTATAGTAATGGAAGATGTGCAATTAGAAAGTGAATTATCAATCTTAAAAAAAACCATGCAATTATTTGTAAAGGATAAAGTTGTAATTGCGGAACAATCTCAAAATGGATTTGAAAACAATCTATCGGAAGAAGTGATTAGATCTTTAAAAGAAAAGGCGAAGACTGTTGGATTACATGCATTAGGTGCAAAAAAAGAATGGGGAGGTGCTGGATTATCGTTATTCGCTAGAACAGTGCTTTATGAGGAAGCTGCCCAACACCGACTTGGACTTTTCCATCCAGCTTTAGGGGCATTTGGTGAAGAATTGCCTAGCCTTTTGAAGAACTGTTCATTGGAACAAATTGAAGCTTACGTAAAACCAGTTGTTAGTCAAGGAAAAGGATGTTTTATAGCACTTTGGGAAGAGCATGAAGATAACAACATGGATAAGATCTTTTGTAATGCCGTCAGGAGTGGAGACGAGTGGATTATAAATGGGCATAAATCATATATTCAAAAAATCGAACAAGCCGGTTTTGGAATAATCCTCGTTAATTGCTTTGAAGAAAATGGGACAGATAACCCAACTTTATTTATTCTAGAGCCTAATGATCCATTTGAGAAGAGGGATGAGGTTTTAATCGATGTTCAAAAAACCTATACTCTTACTTTTAAAAATTTCCGTATTAAGGACAATCGAAGAATTAGCGCCGTTGGGGAAGGTGCAAACTTGATGAAGACTTGGTTGGCGGAATCACAAATTCTATTATGTGCAAGATGTATAGGGATTTCAAATAAAGCACTTGATTACGCTGCTAAATATGCGAAAATTCGAATAACTAGAGGAAAGACCTTATCTACTTTCCCTAGTATTCGGACCATGATTTCGAATGGGTTGGTAAATCTTAAAGCTGCTAGACTTATGGTTCAAGATGCTGCGAAAAAAATTGATAGAGGAGAAAATGATGGAGCGATAGCTGCACAAATGGCGAAGTTATTTACAACAGAAACAGCAGCAAAAATTATTGATGATACTCTGCAAATTCACGGTGGTGCAGGGTTTGCGGGTGATTTCCCAATTGAGCGTTGGTATAAAGAAATTCGAATTGCAAGGTTGGATTTGCAAAAAAAAGAAACCATTATTGAAAATATAGCGAGGAATATAGATTTATAGATATTTTTTAGTTTAGGTGTCTGGTGTTACCACCCGAAGTTAAAAGTAATGCTGAGAATTAACATTCATACATTTTTTAGAAACGGGAGCCTTTCCCTCGGTGTAGTAAAGTTATAGAATAGGTGGAACATGTAGCAATCAAAAATAGTGGAAAAAACTAAAAAACGCAGTGCGTATAACCTAAAATAGGTTATACGCATTGCGTTTTCATTATTTACTAAAATCATAAAAACTAACTCACAACCTAAGCCTTTTTATTTACTCTTATTGTTTCGTCCGATGAGTACCTGGATTCTGGTAGATTCTTTTACTTTTACCATATTGATATCTAAAATTTACAAAATGTAAATAGAGAATTAACAACTCATTGCTATTCTATCAATAGATTCATTTTTTAAAATAATCAATAAAAACAATGAGGAGGTACTATTCATGGTTAATCACGATTCTCAAAAAGGATTGGACAGACGGAAATTCATCAAAATTGGAGGTATGAGTACGCTTGCCTTAACACTTGGGTCAGCTGGGATTCCTAGTGACTTATTCACTGGCATTGCCCATGCCGAAGCACATGAGGGTAGCGTGCTGCAATTTAATCCGGATGGAAAATTCAAAATCGTACAGTTTAATGATACACAAGACGATGAGTACATTGATCGCCGAACTGTACAATTGATGGAAAAAGTGCTAGATACGGAAAAACCAGACTTTGTTGTACTTAACGGCGACAACATTACTGGAGGCTGCGACACACCTCTTGAAATGAAACAAGCCATTAATAATATATCCCAACCGATGGAGCAACGAGGGATTAAGTGGGCGATTACGTATGGGAATCACGATGAGGATTCCACTCCAAATAGCGGTCTTGATGAAGAGGACATGCTCAAGATTTATATGTCCTATAAACACAATATGAACAAACCCGGTATCAAGGGCATAACTGGAACCGGAAATATGAACATGCTTATTAAAAATTCTAAGGGAACGGATGGGGCTTTCAACCTTTGGCTCCTTGATAGTGGCAGATATGCTCCACAAACAATTGCCGGTCAGGATTTTGCAGGGTACCCGACATGGGATTGGCTCCATTTTGATCAAGTAAGCTGGTATTCTGAGACGTCTAAAAAATTGGAGAAGCAATGGGGTCATAAGGTTCCGTCACTTGTATTTATTCATATTCCACTCTGGGAACATCGATTTATGTGGTTTGGAAATGTTGATGGAAGAACAGATGCCCATCATGCCAATGCGCTAAAAAAACACCATATTGTTGGGGAACGAAACGAAGATGAATGTCCAGGTCCAGTTAACAGCGGAATGTTTTCGGCAATGCTGGAAAGAGGAGATGTAAAGGGTGTCTTTTGCGGACATGACCATGTAAACACCTATATGGGCAATTATTATGGAATTTTGCTTGGCTATGCAGGCAGCGCAGGCTTTGGTACATACGGCTTACCAGGTGCTGAAAGAAATCGATTGCGTGGCGCTAGGGTGTTCAACCTAGATGAAAACACGAAGGATGTTCTCGTGGAAACCCATATGGTATTTGCGAAAGACTTTGGCATTGATTTAACAGCGAATGACCAGAGCATTCCACCTGCACCAATCGATGAAAACAAGAAGAAAGAAAAAACCGAAAAAAGCTAAGTGGCAGTAACAAATCAAATAAACATAGATACCCTCCATTCATACGAACTATTGATGGAGGGTATTTCACGAGAACTAGATGAATTATTAAACGTTCTATTTAAAGATACAAAGAGTTTGCAGATAGTATTTCACTACGCAATTTTGTAAGAAAAATGTTATGCTGCAATTAATTGCTTCTGCAATCAGTATTTTATCAATCCTTTGGAATATCCTCATTTTAGTAAAATTGGCACTCTGTCTTATTACATGGGTGACTTGCACCTCTAATCTGCTTTTTAATATATTTAAATACCCCAAATTAAATAAAAATATTTGGTTCTATTAGACTATATAAAATAAAGAAATAACTCTTTTATTATTAATTTTAGAACTTTTAAGAGAAAGAAAAGGTCGAAAGTACTGAAAAATAACCCCCATAGCAATCGAATAGAAGTGACATTAATATTATTATTGTATTAATATTTTGAATTATCAGTACAAAAGACTTGTATTTTGCTAGAAAAATGAGGGGAAAGGTGCAAAGATGAAAAAAAGAAAAGGATTTCCGTACAAGGTATTTGCAACGACGACTTTAGCTGCGATGTTGTTAACAACAACGGGATTTGCGGAAGGGACACAGAATGTTCCAGTTGCAGCACCAAGTATTGAGGAGATTGTAAAACAAGGGCAGAAGATTTTCTTAGATGAGCAAAAACAAGCTGCTGAAGGAGTGGCGGACGAGCTTGGGTATAAGGATTTGAAAAAAGACGGTTTGGCCAAACCATATAAGCCAAGTGATAAGGTGCGTCTGATAGTTGAGGTAGAGGAGCCAGCAACATATTCAAAATCCATCCAAGGTAAGAAGGCGCAATTTAAGCAAAAGCAAGATCAAGTGATTGCCCATATTTCTAAGAAAAAATCTGTATCTAAAGTAAAGCATCGTTTCTATGAAGGTTTTAACGGATTTAGTATAGAAACAGAATTTCGTAATGTAAAAGAAATTCAAGCAACTCAAGGCGTAACCAATGTTCATATCGCAAGAACGTTCCAACCATCTATGGGTGCAAGCAAAGAATTGGTACAAGCCCAAAAGGTATGGGAGCAATACGGATATGAAGGTGAAGGATTGCTTGTTGCCATCGTTGACTCCGGACTAGACTACACGCATAAAGATATGACGTTGACAGAAAAAGGAAAAGAAAAAGAGAAGTGGACCAAAGAGGGCATTCAAGGTAAATTTGCAGAAACTGATGTAAATGAAGCATGGTTTAGCGACAAGGTTCCAACAGGCTATGACTGGGCTGATAATGATACAGACGTAGTTCCACGCGGTCAATATGGAAATTCGCATGGTATGCATGTTGCGGGTACTGTAGGAGCAAATGGTGACGAAGCAAACGACGGGGTAAAAGGTGTTGTACCAGGAGTGCAGCTGCTAGCTGAAAAAGTATTCTCAGATAATGGCGGCGGAGCTTATGAGGATGATATTATTGCTGGTGTCGAGCACGCGGTAATAATGGGAGCAGATGTTATTAACATGAGCTTGGGCACAGATGCAGGATTTGTTGGGGAGGAAAACGACCCAATACAAAAGGCAATTCGCCAAGCAACAGAGCAAGGTACGCTTGTAGTTGTAGCGGGAGGGAACTCTGCTTACAGTACAAAAAATAGCATCATGCCTGCTTCTGCTAAACCGTACACCGAAAATCCGGATATCGGAACAGTAGGAGAACCATCAGTAAGCCCGTTTGCCTTATCAGTTGCCTCCTATGAAAATATGAAAATGCATATGAGCACGCTGGAGGAAGCAAATGGTTTACAGCTTCCTTACCAAGACCAGACGCACATAGACTTCAAGCTTTCTAAAGTATTAATATCAGGTGAGAGCTATGAAATGGTGTATGTAGGGGAAGGGAACACTGCAGGTTTTACTGGAAAAGATGTAGCGGGCAAAATTGTAGTTGCAAAACCGAAACAAAAATACGGATTATACAGCTATATTCAATCGGAAGCGAAAAAGAAAGGGGCCAAGGCAGTAATCCTTGTTCCTCCATATGATGAAGCTGACTTTCCGTTCGTATATTTCAGTCCTTATTTGACCCCAGCGGCAACGACAAGTAAAGCAGCAGGAGATGCTTTAATCACAAAACTTACAAACGGTCAAATAGTAAAAATGCAAATGTCAAAAGGAACATGGATTGAAAATCCTGATAAGAATACCATGTCAGATTTTTCATCCTTCGGGACACCGCATACGTTAGACTTTAAACCTGAGCTGTCTGCACCAGGCGGAAACATATATTCAACCGTACCGGGAAATGAATACGAAATAATGAGTGGTACATCTATGGCAACGCCTCATGTAGCAGGAGGTTCAGCCTTGTTGCTGCAAGCATTATATGAAAAAGGATTATCTCATTCAAAGGATGCAGCGTTAAAAGCAAAAATAGCATTAATGAATACAGCTCAGGTAGTTCAAGATCCCCGCACCAATAATGAAGTACCTTATTCACCGCGTGTACAAGGATCGGGCTTAATGCAAATTAAAAATGCAATTAAAACCCCTGTTATTGTTACAAGCAAAAATACTCCGTTAGAGCAAGCTGGAGCAGTTGCGTTAAAAGAGATAAGCAGTAACAACGTACACTTTAAATTAAATGTGGAAGCACTTCAAAACCTCAATGTAAAAGACTTAGAATACACGGTGTATGTAGATGTGTTAACGGACAGCACAGAAACGAAAGAATTTGACTTAGATAATGATGGTACATTGGATTCCAAAGAATATTTAACGTTAACAAGCAAGCGGGTACAGGGTGCTTCGGCATCTGTAAACGGGGAAAAAGTAACTAATACTCAAGGAAAGACACTAAAAATTAAGCCAGGACAAGAAAAGAGTCTCGATGTTCAGGTTTCAATGCCGGCAAGCTTAAAGCAAGGAACATTTGTTGAGGGATATGTTCGTCTGGTGCCAACCGGTAAAAACAGTGATTCAGCAGTTCCATTAACAGTTCCGTACATGGGCTTCTATGGTAAATGGGATCAGCTGAAAAACCTTGATCCTGTTGCTTGGGATAAAGATGCTTTCTTAGGATATACGGTGCTTTGGAACGATGAAGGTGCACAATTCCCGATGGGTTATGACCCATATACAGGAACGTTTAATATGGATCGGATTGTTATTTCACCAAATGCTTTTTTGCCAGGGGTATTCCCATCATTTACAACACTTCGCAACTTACAGAAAACAGAAATGTACGTGGAGAATGAAAAAGGAGAAATGGTACAATACCTTGGCGACTTTAGTGAATATACTGGGAAGCCGTGGAAGTTCCGTAAAAATATTATGGCATACCGAAACTACATGAACGGTGGTTATTTATGGGATGTAAAAGACCAAAGTGGACAAGCAGTCAAGGATGGCACTTACAACTATGTTATTAAAACAACTCTGGATTATAAAGACGCGAAACCGCAAGAAGTAAGACTACCTGTTAAGGTGGATTCAGTTGCTCCGGTCGTATCGGATATCCAAGTGCAACCAAAAGATGGTCAATATGAAATTTCCTTTAAGGCAGTGGATAATGAAGGAGGCAGCGGTTATAACGGTGCAATCGTTTGGTATAACGGAAAGTATAAACCATTAGACGAAGGACAAACATCGGTACTTGTAAAAGAAGAGCCGAAGAGTGTAGTAGTATTAGGCGTCGATTATGCCCTTAACCATAGCTATTCAGTTTGGGGAGATCCTTCTTATATAAATGAAGGAATGCTTGTCAGCTATTTCAGTGTATATCCAAATAAAAATGTCAATTCAAGAACTCCTGCTGGAATTAATGGATTTGCAAGTAATCGTGTGAATTGGACAATTTACATTAAGGATGTAAACGGCAAGATTGTCGACACTATCGTGGCTGAAAATGAACATGAAATTCATTTACAATGGACTCCAAAAGCGAATATTCCAAACGGAACGTATACGGTATCAGCTGAAGTGGTAAACAAACAAGGCTTTAAAGTCACGACAAGCTCTGAAACAGTTACGGTATTGCAGCAATAAGGAAAATATACGAAATGGCCGGCACACTTTTAGTGAGCCGGCTTTTTCTTTTACTAAAAAATTGCTTTTGTTTTTTGGGGTTGATAAACTGATTTATACAACTAAGTGATTAAAAGGAGATTTACTGTGATTAATAAAATTGGAAAAATTACTGTATACGTAAAAGATCAAGAAGAGGCAAAGGATTTTTGGTTAAATAAAGTCGGCTTTGTCTTAAAAGTGGAACAACCTATGGGCCCAGACGCGTCTTGGATAGAAGTTGGACCTAGTGAAGACGAATTTACCACATTAGTTCTTTATTCTAAGTCTGCAATGGAACAACATCAACCTTCTAAAGTTGCACATCCATCCATTCTTTTTAGCACAACTGATATCGAATCAGCTTATGAGAAAATGAAACAAAATGGAGTTCAAGTAGAAGAAATGCTGAGATTGCCCTTCGGAACCATGTTCTCATTTAGAGATCAAGATGGTAATGATTATTTAATAAGGGAAGATAAATAGGTAAAGGAAAAACTGTTTTCACTTGTTTTTCATAAATCTTAAAATTATCATAAAAAAGTTGTACCAAAACGAAGGCAAAGAAGGCAGGGTTATTTTGACATTATATAACCCTGCTTTTTCTGTGTCATCGAAAAAAGAACTACATTAATAGCTATAAAATTTCTGAAAAGAGAAGAGGAATTACTTCGTTTACAAACCCCGTAAGTGACCGAACTTAGTAAGGAAGAAATACACAATTGTATTTGTTTCGCATAAAATAAACAAAATTTAGTTCTGGGGTTGGTATTAATGGATTATCAAAAGTATATTAACCATAACGGAAAAGACTTTACCGATAATAAAAGTAAAAAAATTTTACAACTAGAAAAAGAGGTTGCATTCGGACTTTGGGTTCAAGTGTTGGGCAATATAATTGAACTTAAAGGTTTATCAGACCTTTTTCATTTAGAGGAAGATGAGAATACAATAGGTGAACAACAAATACTAATTGGTGTTTGGATTAGGACGATTGGACAAATACTTGAGGCTGTATCTGTATCAAAACAATTAAAAGAAACGGATTTAGTAAAACTTATCGAAGAGCAAAAACTCGCTATTACAGGAGATCTACTTGTATCACTTGGTTCAGCATATGAAGTAATCGGAGGAATTCATGTACTTGAAGAGGAAACAGTCAAAATACCTCGCATTGTACCATAAAATATGATGGATTTGATAAAAAAAATAGACTATGATAGTTGTCCACTTCAGAGTTAGAAAAACTTTTAGACTAATAGATTGTAAGGGATGAACCAGAAGAAAATTCAGATTTTGACAGGAGTGGGTATCTAAAGGAATTGACATACATAAAGCATTGGCTAGAAAAAGATTAAATGATGAACAAAAATCATTTTATTTTCATACGGTAGCGGATATGTACTATTAAGATAAAATGAATCAAGGGAATTTTCTATAGAAAACGGGGGCAGTCCCCAAAATGAACTTAAGCTTTACCGTTTCCGAGGACAGACCCGATTTTTCCACGGCCAACGGACACAAGAAAAGACCTTAACAAATTGTTAAGGCCTATCTTAATTTCCTATTCACCGTACGGACAGGACTTCCATCTGCCTCAACTGATGGGAGCGGGAGTGCTGCTAATTCATAATCTCCCGGCGCAATTTCGTCTAATACAAGTTGCTGAAAGCTGTATCTCACGACCAGACAGGAATCTGATTGTCTAGCCACAGTGAAATATCCTTCCTATTATTCATTGGTCTACAGCCGCTATTTCCACTAGCGTTTGTGACTAAGTTAATTATAGCTTTGTTCGAAGACTCAAGAGCTCAGGGAAAAATTGTTGGTCGAGAACTCTTTTAAGATATGGTACACCGGAAGAGCCGCCTGTACCTTGTTTATGCCCGATAATTCTTTCTACAGTGGACATGTGATTAAAGCGCCAGAGCTGCTGTTGATTACCAATGTCGACCAGTTTTTCTGCCAGCTCATATAAGTCCCAGTATTTGTCGGTGTTGCGATAAACGGTCAGCCACGACTCCTCGACACTAAGATTTGGTTCATAGCTTTGCGACCAATCCCGAATTAGAACTTCATCATCAATAGGTAATCCATGGGCGGCAAGTGCTGAGATGGATGCATCATAAATACTTGGTTCCTGAAGTGACTTCGTCAAGGATTCATATAAATCATTCTGATGTTTATAAACCGCCAGGGCGTGGGGATTTTTTTGCCCTAAAGCAAACTCAATTAGGCGGTTTTGATAGGATTGGAATCCTGAAGAATGCCCAAGCTTATCACGAAACTGCATATAATCAGCAGGGGTCAAAGTAGTAAGAACGTTCCATGACTGGATTAACTGCTGTTGAATTCTTGAAACGCGTGACAGCATTTTAAATGATGGTTCCAAATCGTTATGAAGAATGCACTGAATCGCGGCATTCAATTCATGCAGTATAAGCTTCATCCATAATTCGCTCGTTTGATGAATGATGATAAATAGCATTTCGTCGTGATGATTCGAAAGTCGATGCTGACTTGATAAAATTTGATCAAGGTGAAGATAATCGCCATAAGACATGTCTTTTTGAAAATCGGTTTGAATTTCTTTTTCCAGCCCCGTAGTCTTGTTTTGCGGTCCGATTTCTTGGTTCCCCATTTATTCAATCTCCTTTTATATAAGTCTATTTTAGTTTGTTTTTTTGATTGTTCTGAAAAATAAATATCAAGCAATGACCTCATTTTCATTGGAAAACTTCTCATACTGGTTTTCTGTCATAATGATATTGAGTGTTTGGTTTACCTTCAAACCCTCTTCGTAGGTGGTATAAAGGGCTACTGGCTAAGCGGATGATGTTCGGTGGCAGGAGGTCGGAATAATTCTCTTTTCAAGGGAATCATAACAAGGAATATGAAATGGTGTCAATAACATGGCTAATCTATCAATATTTTACCCTCAACTTCGTAGGGGGTATAATTTTATTATAACCTTACATTCTAAATAACTATGTAAGAAAAAGAGATTTAAGAAAACAAAAAATGTGGTGCCTGACACCGTCCGTGAAAGGAGAAATTATGGAGGGAAACAAGATTACGTTTAAATCAATTGATGAATATATTTTTCAATTCTCTGTTGAAGTTCAGGAAATCCTTGAAATGGTAAGAAATGTTATACAAAAATCTGCTCCAGATGCAGAAGAAAAGATTAGTTATCAAATGCCTACTTTTTATTTTCATGGAAATCTGGTGCATTTCGCTGCCTATAAAAAACATATTGGATTTTATCCAACATCTAGCGGAATTGCTGCTTTTAAACATGAATTATCGGAATATAAAAGTTCAAAAGGAGCCGTACAGTTTCCTTTAGATAAGCCATTACCTTATGCTTTAATAAGCGAGATCGTTAAATTTAGAGTTACTGAGAATATAAAGAAAGCAGAAGCGAAATTGAAAAAGAAGAAATAAATTTATTAGAGCCATTTGCTAATAACCATGATATGCATTGTCAGAATAAATAAAACAGTATAGATAAAATGTAAACTCTTAAAATGCTGCAGTCTAATTTAGGCTGCAGCATTTTACTTATAAACATTAAATTTTATTAGTGATATAGATTTTTAAGTGTCATTTATTCACTTTTTTACCATTAAAATAGGACTATTTCACTAATTTTAAGAATAATCTGAAAATGATTGAAATATTATCCGCTTATGTGCCAAAATGAACATAACACAAGGCCTTGTGATTAAAAAATGAAAGAGGGATTGCATGTTTAAAAGACATCCTGCTCTTATTTCGATTGTTCTTAGTTTTGCGCTTCTGATACCTTTACCGGGTATGGGATATGCTGCTGATGAATCAGAGAAGTTGCAATCGCATGCACCACAAAGCGTGGGACAAGAACTAAAGTTGGGAGATGTAAATGTTGTTCCGCTCCAGGTCACCGGTCCGGCAAAGGATCGACTCAACCTAGTTATCTTCGGTGATGGCTACACTGCTAACGAAATGGACAAGTTTCAAAAGGATGTTGAAAGGAACCTAAACGTCCAATGGAGTGTAGAGCCGTTTCGCAGCTATCGCTATTACTTCAATGTATATATGGTCCAAACCCCCTCAAAAGATTCCGGCATAAGCTGTGACCCAGACGATGGAAATGTCCGTCGCGATACCGTCTTCAACCTTGAGTTTGCAAGTAAATGCCCCTCAGATAAGCTAGCTCGTGGAATTACCTTTGGTTCAGGTGGCACACAAGCACGCACAAAAATCCTTAACGAGAATGTAGCACCTGCACTAGGTATCCCGTCTAATGCCCAAAACATCCAGACATTGGCAATCGCTAATACTTTTACATATGGTGGCATCGGAGGTGTTCACGCCACTACATCAGGTGGAAGTCCTCAAGGACCGCTAGTCTCGTTGCATGAGTTAGGGCACTCGCTTGGTAATCTTCAAGATGAGTATGCCTACTATAATCGTGGAGTTCCAGGAGGTCCTCATCCAATTAGTGAGCCGAGTTCAAATCATCACACAAGGATGTCCTCCGAACAGATGCTGGAGAAAAAAGCTAAATGGTGGCGCTGGCTTGGTGAAGAGAGTGAGTCTGGCGGCATCATTCGAGCCACCGATTCTGACGGGTATGAGAGCGGGGTTTACTATAGCTCCAATGTCTGGCGTCCAAGTGAACATTCAATGATGAGGCATACTGGGTTTTATTTCGATCAGGTCAGTCGGGAACAGATGACGCAACGGATTACCGGTATGCGCAATGCTAACATGATGCCATTGTCTTCAACTCCTGTAGGTGAGGTCGGGCCGAACGATGTCGTATGGGTCGAGACAATGCATCCAAGGTTCCATGCCCTCGATGTTGCTTGGGAAGTAAATGGCAATGTATTATCAGACACTCAAAACAGCCGCTATCTAAAACTAGCTGATTTAAACTTAAAGACCGGTGACAAAATAAAGGTAACAGTGAAGGACAAGACTGAATTTGTCCGCGATACTAACTATCTAAATGGTCCTAGGATGACTCAGACGCGAGAGTGGACAATTGGTAAGCCACTCCCAAAAACGATGGTGGATGTGAAATTTACTTACTCTTCTGTGACGGACCATGCCTTGGCAAACAATGAGGTAGCATTCGTCGAAACCGCCAATCCAAATGACCGGGTGTTGGATGTGACATGGGAGCTCAACGGTAATATGATATCAGGAACAAACAATAGCCGTCTTCTTGATTTAGGAAATTTGGACCTTCCTAAGGGAGCCTCTAAGCTAAAAGCAACGGTAACCGACCCTGCCAACCCTAATGGTGACAAAGACACGATTGCTTGGACTGTAGACAATGGTCTACCAACAGCGCCTAGGTCATTATCTGAACCACTTACAAGGTTACCTGGTGAGGTTGAGCACAACGTCTACTTTAACGAATTCGATATGCTGCTTAAGCCGAAGGACGAACAGCCTGGGTACGTCGTAGGTGAGTTCCGCTTAAACGGTGACGGATGGTACAACTACTTTGGCTTCCCAGAGAAGCCTGACGGAACGCCGTTTAAGTTCACACACTCAGGAACTGATGTAAAAGCGTTGACATATGGCAACCTCGGTACCGGCGGGCTGTCGAAGGCTACCTTTGAGCAGTCCTATACCGAGCAGGATCCTGGTGGTCCTTTCGTGCCTGGCTTTGGTACACATACAGTTGAGCACCGGGCCATCGATGCTACTGGAAATATTGGCACAGCCGACAAGTTTAAAGCAACCGTGCTGCCTGGTGAATTACCTATTTGTACGAATACTGTAACAGGTAGCCACAGTGGCGGACTAGTCGTTTCAAAGGGAGTGACCTGCCTAAAAGACGCTAATGTCCGCGGTGGTATCATTGTTCGCAACGGCGCATCATTGGTGATATTTAACAGCTATATTAATGGGGGGATACAGACTGACAAAGCGAACGTGATTCAGTTGTTTGGCACCACTGTGAATGGGCATTCTCAGATTAATGGCACAGCCAGTAATGTGACATTAGCAGGGAACAAATTTAATGGTGGTCTTACTCTGTCAGACAACAATCAAGTCTCAGTGAATAAGCAATTCGGCGACTATGGACCAATAATGGCCGGAAACTATGTCAATGGTAAGCTTTCATGCAATGGAAACAGCTCAAAAGTAACCGATTTCGGAGCATCAAATAGCATAAGCGGTTCCATGACAGGTCAGTGCAAGGGTATGTAATTGTTCATGTAGTTGTATGCTCACGACAAGTTCGAATTGGAATTAAGGCGGTCCTTGGTACCACCTAGTATTTTATTAAATTATACTGACAGCTAGGAAGGGTTTCCTCATCCTAGCTGTTTATTTTATAATAGATACAGATACTTATGTTGCCAATCCAGTTGACTCTTTTTGTAAATCACAATAAAAAATTTTAAAGCTTTAAGCTTCAAGTTGAGCAGCTTTTTGCAATTCTTTAGATCTTATGAGGGATAAAGCTTTTGTGTAATACTGGAACTTGAAATTAGTGGTAAGTCACCATCCATTAAAAAATATATTTATGGCTATACTTATAATTGGATGAGGATGGATGAATTTTTAAATAAATGAGGGAGCATAATGGGTAAAAAAGTAAAACGAGTAAGTTACGAGCTTAATGCAAACGGGATTAAGTCTTTATCAAACAATGAAATCAAAACGATTTTGCGAGGAGCAGACGATTTGATTATGAGTGGCGGCCGAGCAATGCTTGCCAAAATTCTTGCCGGATCGAATGATAAGAAGTTATTGGAGCTAGAATTGAACAAAAACCCTGTATATGGTGCATTCAAAGGTGTTTCGCAAAAAGAGATTCTCGCAAAAATAGACTGGCTAATTCTTCATCACTATTTAGGAATCGAATATAGTTACAGACTCCCACTACTTGTCTTTACTGATAAAGGCTGGGACATTGAACGCGAGACATATGCTGATGAATTATTGGAAAAGCTTATTGAAGCAGCTGAAAATAGAACATATGAAATGGTTGAAACATTAAAGGACCGTAACCGCGGCATGATTCTTCTATTATTAGAAAAAATAACAGAATCGGGCAATAAAGAATTAATTGAAATTTTGAAAGCATGGCAAATGATTGAATATAAAAAAGTTAGGATCCATATCCAAGAAGTTATTGATATATTAGAAAAAGCAGGTGAAGTTCCCAATATAACACATAATCAAGAAGTGATTTCTTTTTCTGCAAATAAAAAATGGCTCTCTATTCCCATAGAAATCCGTAGAAAGCTGGAACGAAATGTTTGGTGCGGATCTTGTAGTGATGTTGTTCAAATCGAGGGATACACAGTAAAAGAAGTATCAACTGGAATCGTATTGGAAGGAAAATGTCAAAAATGCGGACATGATGTGGCAAGAGTTATTGACTAAAAATAACAGTGCCTGGCATCCATCATTACAGGGAGTTTTCAAATGAATACTAGATCGAAATGGAATGCGAAACATAAAGAACGTTTGTATGATCTAATTGAACCTGCACCGAATCCCAGATTAAAGAACCTGTCTGCTTTTCTTAATGGAGGAACTGCTCTTGATCTTGCTTGTGGTCTTGGCGGAAACAGTTTGTTTCTTGCACGCAGGAACTTTCAAGTCCAAGCAGTTGATATATCGGATGTCGCGATCAACTATATTCAAGAACATGCTACAAACGATAAGCTAAACATTCACCCCATAGTATGGGATCTTACAAAATGGAATGAACTTAATTGGCAAAACAATTCTTTTGACTCAGTGGTTATCACTTATTACTTAGACCGCAAACTTTTTCCTATTTTGAAAAGTATTATAAAAGAGAATGGGTATTTTTTCATGGAAACCTACTATCAGTCACCGCAAAGCGTTAATCAGGGAGTATCTAATCAATATAAACTGCAGCCTAAGGAACTGTTAGCTGAATTTCGAGAATGGAAAGTTTTATCTTTTGAAGAAAATGAACAAGAGGGAAGGCAAGCGATCTTTTGCCAGAAACGATAAGAGGGACATTGGATTTCTGTTTGACAGAATAAATAATTTTGTGAAAATATCGCCATTGCAATCCGTAAGGGAAGGAATGATTGGTAATTCTAACGAATTTCATTTTTACTGTTATATTTATTTGTGGAATTTATTATTTAATCCTAAATCTATTAAACTTGAAGAAAGCAGCAGATGTCTCAAAAGAAGCACTTTATCCAATTAAGGAAAGTGAGTTTGCAGGCATAATAATTCCCAATGAGTGGAAACAGATGGAGCCTCTTTCAAAAAACACGAAGTCCTATCGGTATGTCAAATGGGGGACTGTAGCTGCCCTTGGTTTGTTATCTCTCCTTTTCGTAATGGTCGTTACTACCGATTGGTTTGGCTCATCCTATTTCAGTTTGGCATATTTGCTTTTTGTCATCATTAATTCGATTCGCCATCGCGGCAACCTATTTATTTTACCTAAAGGTATCATTCTAAATGGCAAATTTGTTTCTTTCAATCAAATTAAGCATTTTGAAACAGAACAAATCGTCCGTTGGCATAATTTGTATGGTCTTGATTCAAAGGTAAACAATGCCTTTAAACTGACAATTAAACTGAAAAGGACTTTTTTTCAACCCCATTTTCTGGTGATAGAGAACGCTGCACAACTTGGACAAATTAGTGCTTTTCTTCAACAGAAAGGGGTCCGATGTGAATCAAACGCCTCTTGATTTACGTTGTACCAGCCGGTTTTGTGGAATTTCCTCGATACATAATAATTAGATAAACCACTCAATGTAAAAGAACAGAGAACCTCACAAATTGTTTTGAGGTTCTTTTTTTATTTTGATTTTCATCTAATTTATTCGTTTTTTTCACCGTCCATTCCTCTACAAGGACAATAGGTTTGAACTGACTGATGAATATATTCCTCTCCTATTAAATAGGATTATCTATATAAAAGTTATAGATTATTTCTTGGAAATTAATTTTGTATGTCTATAAATTGATTTTCAAAAATATTTTTTTTATTAATGCCAGTGAATTGTATACTTCAATATTTACTAAAGGAGGGTTACATGATAAAAATCAGAAATCTTGTCAAATCTTTCGGTGAACAAGTTGTCTTAAATTGCATTGACATGTCCGTTGCTAAAAAAGAGGTTGTCGTGATCATCGGTGCTAGTGGCTCTGGAAAAAGTACCTTGCTTCGTTGTCTCAACTTTCTTGAAATGCCTGATCAAGGTGAAATCATACTCATGGGAGAAATGATCAACCCAGACAAAATAAATCTCAATAAGGTTCGTGAAGAAGTCGGAATGGTTTTTCAACATTTTAATCTTTTTCCACACATGAATGTGTTGGAGAATGTCATGGAAGCGCCTGTAACCGTAAGAAAGTTGGACAAAGCACAAGCTATACAAAAATCCATGACTTTACTTGAAAAAGTGGGATTAAGCGAAAAAGCAATGGCCTATCCAAAGAATTTATCAGGTGGGCAAAAGCAACGCGTTGCTATTGCTCGTGCACTCGCGATGGAACCTCAAATTATGTTATTTGATGAGCCTACATCTGCTCTTGATCCAGAATTAGTGGGGGAAGTTCTTCAAGTGATGAAACAGCTTGCTAATGAAGGAATGACTATGGTTGTTGTCACACATGAAATGGGCTTCGCTCGGGAGGTTGCTGATCGTGTAGTTTTTATGGGGGATGGAAAAATCTTAGAAGAAGGACAACCTAATGAATTCTTTGTCAATCCACAAAATGAGAAAGCAAAGCAGTTTTTAAACAAGATTCTTTAAAAAATCAGGAGGTTACCATGAAAAGAAAATGGATGTTAGGGTTGTTCGTTTCACTGTTTTTGGTTTCAATCATGTTAGCTGCTTGTGGGACTTCAGAAAAAAGCACTGGAAAGGAGCAAAAGAAATTTCATTATGCCATGAGTGGGTTATACAAGCCATTTAATTATAAAGAGAATGGTAAACTAGCAGGATTTGATGTCGAAATTGGCGAGGCACTTGCTAAGAAAATGGGAATGAAGCCAGTACCAGTAACAAATCCTTGGGAAACACTGGTTCAAGGATTAAAGGCGAAAAAATATGATGCCATTCTTGCTAGTATGACTGTAACAGATGACCGCAAAAAATCAGTGAATTTTTCTCATACCTATTATCGTTCAGGTGCACAAATTTTTGTTGCTGAAAACAATCAAGATATTCAATCTGTGACTGAATTAAAAGGAAAGAAAATAGGAGTTGTAAAGGCAAGTACCTACAAGGAAATAGCGCTGCAACATACAGAAAAGGACAATGTGGTGGAGTATGACAGTGACATTACAGCACTTATGGATTTGCCAACTGGAAGGCTGGATGCTGTCATTACGGATCAAATGGTCGGACTGCCAATCATTAAAGCAGGGACGATAAAGATAAAAGATGTTGGCAAACCGCTCTCACATGATGACCAGGCAATCGCTGTACGAAAGGAAGACAAGGTACTGCTTGAAAAGATAAATAAGGCACTGGATGAAATCATAAAGGATGGAACCTATGGAAAAATTAGTAATAAATGGTTCGGTCGTAGTATTTTGGGTGAATAGGTGAGTAAACAGGGTGTCAATCCGTTGGCACTCTTTGATTAAATCATGGAGAGGGTGTTTATCATAATACAAATCTTCTTAGACACCTACGAAATTTTCATTTTCGCTGCCCTTCTTACCTTAAGATTAACGATTACATCGTTAATAATTGGCTGCCTGATTGGACTCATCATTGCTTTTTTCAGAATCTCCACAAATAAATGGTTGAACAAACTGGCAACTCTCTATATTGGTTTAATTCGGGGTACTCCCTTGATTGTTCAAATTGCTATTCTATATTTTGGAATTGCTTCCATCGTAACGTTTTCCCAGTTTTGGGCTGGGGCTTTAGCATTAGCTATTCATAATGGAGCTTACATCGCTGAAATTTTCCGAGGCTCGATCCAATCGATTGATCGTGGACAAATGGAAGCAGCACGCTCACTTGGAATGACATACTCGATTGCGATGAGGAGAATTATTTTACCACAGGCTTTTAAATTTTCGATTCCGCCATTAGGGAATCAGTTTATTATTGGATTAAAGGATTCTTCTTTAGTTGCTTATGTAGGGATGGCCGAATTGTGGGGGTCTGGCCTAAGCGAAGCAGCGTCAAATTACCGTCAATTGGAAACGTATATCGTAGTAGGAGTTTATTATTTAGTACTTGTCATGCTTTTTTCGTATCTACTTAGAAAATTAGAGGTACGGATGGATATAGATTCAAAACAAATATCAAATTGATGCAGCTAAAAAGCGCAAGGATTCTTGCGCTTTTTAATTGAAAATCTATTCAACATTCTTATTTAGTATTTGATGAAATGGACAATGTGACAATGAGGTTTCATCATCTCGTAAAAAATATTGCCTCCACTCGTAATTGTCGGAGTTCCCATAGCTGTTTAAATCAGGGTGAATTTCAATAGAATCATAATTTTCCAGCCTATTACGAATTTGTGATTTAATACTTTTTGCAAAGATCTCGTGCTTATTAAATTCTTGTAGAACCCATCTAGGCGTGATTGCTAGCATAAAATAGTCAAAGTATCTGCTCTTTCTATTCTGGTGAGAGGGCGTCGTACAATACATAAAGAACTGTTCTCCATTGTAACAGAACTCCCAAATCGGATTATGCGGATCATTTGGAATATGTTTTGGCCATTCCATTTCATCATGCTCACATAAACACTGTAACTGTTGCCAGAACAATTGTTCAAACATTTCAACAGTATAGGTATCTTTCAAATCTTGAGGTGTTTTATAAAAAACAATAAGCGAGGTATAATTCCCATTTTCTTTCGCTGTCTTCGTGTAATCGCTCAGCAGCAAAACAAAATCATGAATAGTAGAAGAAGTCCTTGGATCACCAACAAAACCGTAACGAAGTTGGTTTGTGCTAAATCCAATAGTAGCTGGAATACAAGGAAATGGTCGTTTTTTATCCTTCATTCTAGCTTCGAATTTTTCCAAAGCTGTTTTTTCCCATTGTTGGAGTTGGTTTCGTTGAAATACAGTATTTTCGAATATTCCGTGTATCATCTTCACCCCCTAATGGATCATTTAGTATATTCAGGGGTGGTTTAGGTAGGTGAATGTCCAGATCAATATGGGCTGACATTGTGTCTGATCAAACGGGGCAGTCTCCATTTGACCTCAAGCTTTGACGAATAGTGGGGTCTGGTCTCAGTTTTCAGCAATTGAAAAAGAGCATCTGGTTATCCTAAACCGCTGCCTTAGTTTATTGTGAATCAAAAATGATTGGACTATTTTTTAACTAAAATTTTGATGAGTTTGAAAACAATAATTAGTACGAATTTTCATTTTATAGTATAGTTAACTATGTAACTAATACATTTTGGAAAAGGGGAAATGGTATTGCGTAAGGATTTTTATATCAGAAATCGTGATCGTTTATATGAGAAGTTGGAAAATGATTCGCTGCTAGTTTTGTTTGCTGGAAAAGCCCCCCAAAAATCTGCAGATGAGGCATACCAGTTTGTGCCAAACCGTAATTTTTATTACTTAACAGGTATTGACGAACCCAATATTATCCTTCTTGTACATAAAACCAATAAAACAATTGAAGAGTATCTATTTATTGAAAAATCAGACCCAGTTTTAGAAAAATGGATAGGAAAGTCTATTACTAAAGAAAAAGCTGAAGAAATCTCTGGAATCAGTCATATTCAATTTAATGAACAATTTGAATCCCTGTTGTCCCGGATTCTCTTTACAAACTCGCTAACTAATGTATATTTAGATCTCGAAAGAAGAGAGTTAGATCTTGTAACGACAAAAGCCCAACAATTTGCAAGTAAAATCCAGGCGAATTATCCTTTCCTGCAAATTAAAAATGTTTATCCTGATATTTGCGAGTTGCGCGTTTATAAAACAAATGAAGAAATCGCAGAAATGAAAAAGGCGATTGCGATTACCTATGAAGGAATCAAAAACTTAATGAGCCATGCCAAATCTGGCATGAAGGAATATCAGCTTGAGGCCTATTTTGATTTTATCCTTAAGTCAGAAGGTGTAAAACAGTATGCATTTAATACGATTGTGGCCAGCGGAAAAAATGGAACCGTTCTGCATTATGAAAAAAATGATGCAACAGTTGAAGAGGGCAGTCTTGTCCTGCTTGATTTAGGTGCACAATATAACTATTACAATGCCGATATAAGCTATACTTTTCCCGTAAATGGTAAATTTACCGAAAAACAAAAATCATTTTATAACATTGTTCTAAAAGCATTACGAGATACTACGGAATTGATAAAACCAGGTGTTCCATTCGCCAAACTGAATGAGCATACAAAGAGGGTACTTGCAGAAGAATGTATCAAAGTTGGATTGATCAAGGAAGAAAGTGAAATCGGAAATTATTATTATCATAGTGTCAGCCACTTCCTTGGTCTAGATACCCATGATGTTGGTAATTATAAGGACTTAATCTTACAACCCGGAATGGTTTTAACCGTTGAGCCTGGTTTATATATCGCAGAAGAAGGAATTGGAATCCGGATAGAGGATGATGTTGTAGTTACCGAGGAAGGTCATGAAGTGCTTTCAAAAGATATATTCCGTTCTGTTGAAGAAATTGAAGCATTTATGAATAATTAGGTATTGACATTACCAAAAAACGAGCAGCTTTTTTAGTAACGGGTTTACTTGTGAGGTGCAAAACACAAAAAAAACAACATAAATCACAGGTGATTTCGCACATTATTCACATTAAAAATCGTATATCAATTCACAAGAAAAGAGCTTGGGTCCCAAGCTCTTTTAAATTTCACTATTATTTACTATCATAAACGAACTTTTACAAATAACTTCTGTAATGATAAAGCATTGCAACAAATGTAATGATGGTGTATGACAAGGATGTTATAAAAGCCAAATTCGGTGAAAATACAAATTTTTGTTGTTCGACTTTAATCCCAGTCGCTCCTTGAACTTGCATATCTGTATGTCGAGATGTGAAACCTCCCTTTGAGGTGAAAAACCAAATTATTACGGTGACTGCTAATCCAATAAAAAATGAAAAATCAATGAATTTTGTTTGGGTATAATGTGCTACCCCAAAACTTATACCTGATAAAACTAATAAAGTTATCGCGATGGTTATTAATCGTTTCATAATGTCTTATATCCCCCGGATTTTTCTGTATATTTAAATAATAACATAGATTGGTATTTTGAATGGGTAGATGTCTTCTCCAAGCCATTCTTTTTTTTATTCTGTTTAAAGACCATAATGTGGCTGGGACCTTAAGCCCTGCATTCGGATTATCAACAGGCAATATCCTGCTTGTCCGGTCCGAGTAAGCCTCTTATTTGGACTATCAAAGGGAATTTCCTGCTTGACCTGTCCAAATAAGCCATGCATTCGTACTATCAACAGGCAAACCTACATAATGATCAGCTACCATTATCGGCTTTTTTTTATTGCAAGATCGGTTGCTTAGTTGAAATAAGCAGAAACTTTAATTTGTTTTTCCTTTAGTCCATATGAATATTAAAAATGGCATGCTAAAACTAAAAGTAGTTTTACACGCCATTTTCTATGTCTTTTAACTGTTGTGCACCTAATAACGGAACCCTTTACTTTTTTAGTTGCTCGTTTTTTATATTTTAATAGATTCTTCCCTTATAGATAAGGGCTATCGTGTTTCGCTTTGAGCCGGTTCCACCGGCGTTCGACCTCATCCTCAAACATTTGCAGCATGTCTTTGCTGTCTTCTTTTAGCAAATGTTTCGTTTTCCCCATTAGCTTAAACCACTCTGTTACGGCTAAGCGTTTATTTTTAGCTTCTGGATCATAGGTGATGGTCGTAATTCCTCGGTCCACCTCATAAAGAGGGAAGAAGCAGGAGTTGACAGCAGCCTCTACAATTGTCTGGCCTAATTCATCCTTTGATTTCCAGTTCAATGGACAGGTAATCAAGATTTTACCGTATACTAACCCTTCATTCTTTGCATACCACTGGGCCTTTGCGGCTTTCTTTAATAGGTCCCGGTCAAACGCTTCTGTTCCAGTAAACACATAGGGGATATGGGTTGCAGCCATAATTTGGGCAGTATCCTTGTGATGGAAGGATTTTCCGTTTTGGAAGCCGCCTACATTTGAGGTGCTTGTCATATGTCCCATTGGTGTCGAATAGGAGAGCTGGCTGCCTGTATTCATGTATCCTTCGTTATCATATTCGAGAATAATCATTTTATGATTGCGCAATGCAGTTCCAATGGCTGGACCCATCCCAATATCCATTCCACCGTCACCCGTAACCATAACAAAAGTAAAATCATCGCTCAGACCTAAGTCAGCTAATTCACCGCGCCGTTTTCTTTCATGGAACATTTCCACGAGACCCGATAACGTCGCCGAGCCGTTTTGGAAGAGATTATGGATGTATGTCGCTTTATGGGCGCTGTATGGAAAACCAGTCGTCACAACCATGGCACAACCGGTATGGAATAAGGCTACAATATCCCCTTCAATTCCTTTAAAAAACAACTCCAGCCCTGAGAAAATTCCGCAACCTGGGCATGCACCGTGACCAGAAGCTAACCGTTTTGGTTTTTTCGTTAAACTTCTTAGTGGAGGGATTTTCACCTTAAGTTCACCGGTTTTTTCATCAGGTGTGACTGTGATTAAACCGGTATTCAAATCTTCCTTTCTCATCGGGTTTAAGATGCGCTTTGGTGCGAATTCCGAATTGCCAGGATTGTGTCCGAAGTAGTCGAACGGCTTTTCCACAACCCCATTTTCAGCTGCTTGTTGTGCTAATTCGAAAAAGTGTTCTGCGTCGTCAGCATAAAAATCTTTGCCGCCTAATCCGTAGATACGGTTAATTACCTTTGTACTAACATTTCCAATTGTTTGTAGTGCCGCTTTAATTTCTAAGGCCATGTTTCCGCCATGGGCTCCATACGAGTCGGCACGGTCCCCGACTGTAATCGCTTTCACATTTTTTGATACTTCAGCTATTTGTTTTTGCGGAAAGGGGCGAATCATATTTGGAGAAATGACCCCGGCTTTTATCCCTTGTAATCGGAGGCGATCGGCTACGTCTTTACAAACCTCAGCGGCTGAGTTCAACATAAAGACAGCAACTTCCGCATCTTCCATACGATATAAATCAAGGATTGGATATGCGCGACCAGTTAATTCTGCATATTCTTTCGAGATTCTCTCGAATACATACTCCGCTTTATACATGGCTTCCGATTGTTGATAGCAGTTATTAATATAGTCAGGTTCATTCATATATGGACCGATTGTCACCGGATTCTCACGATCTAGTGCATGTGGGAAGTTTGTTGGTGGATCACCGATAAACGTATGGACATCGTTTTTGTTTTTTATTACATGGACACGTCTTTTTTGGTGGGAGGTGAAATAACCATCGTACGATACGATGACCGGCAGACGGACTTCCGGATCTTCCGCTAGCTTAATTGCGATAATATTCATATCATAGACGATTTGCGGATCACGGGCCATCAAAATTGGCCATCCGGTATTTAAAGCAAAATATAAATCGGAATGATCTCCATGAATATTTAATGGACCGGATACAGAGCGATTGACCAAATTCAACACCATTGGAAATCGAGTTCCTGATTGAACAGGAAGCTGTTCTAGCATATAGAGAAACCCATTGGCACTAGTTGCGTTAAACACACGTCCTCCGCCAGTCGAGGCCCCGTAGCAGATTCCTGCTGATCCGTGTTCTCCATCAGCAGGAATCAACACAATATCGTGCTCTCCTTTGGCTTTCATCCCATCCAGGAACTGGGCAACTTCTGTAGAAGGAGAAATCGGAAAATACCCCATTACATGATAATTTATTTGGTGCGCTGCATAGGCAGCCATTTCATTGCCTGATTCAAAAACAATACTTTGTTCAACTGACCCCTTAAGCATGGATACCTTCTCTTGATCTAAATTAATGGACATGAAGATCCCGTCCTTTCCTTAATTTTGGATGGCCAAATCAAATAGATGTGGCACACGGTGCCTGTCAGCGTAGCCGTCATTGTATTCTCTTTCTCCAGTTAATGCGTCAACAGGACAAGCATGGACACATTTTAAACAGCCTTTGCAATATTGATAGTCAATCCCTTGAAGAAACATTTGCGGTCGGCCCCGTTTGTCTGCTTTTTCTTCCCAAACAAAGCAAAAGTCCGGGCATGCGGTATCACAGGCTGCACAGTTAATACATTTTTCTTCATGAAAATGCGGCAGCATCCCGGCACGTGAAATGCTTAAATCCTTTAAAATGCTGTTTCCTGGATTTGTAATCATACCACCGATGGCCTGGGTTTGATAGCCGAGGAGCGGTTCTGCTCTAGTAAATGGTTTAGGTTCGAACTCATCATCAAGCGAATATGTTTTGAATTCGACTTCATTGTACCCACGCTCAAACGTACGGATATTGGGCTCCACAAGGTGCGGATACTTTTTCTCAAACGTACGGTAAATCGTTTGTTTCATTGACTCAGGGTCTAGAAAGTCCAAGATTCGATAAAGCGCTCCCAACATTGCAGTATTGACTTTTGTTTGTTCTTCTAAAGCAATTCCGGTAGCATCAACGATGGCAATTGTGCCTCCAGGAATTTTCATGACATTCTTCAGTTCGTAAGGAGATTTTTGTGAATTCACTAAGATGGTGCTGTCGGGATAAATTCCGCTTGTACAATCAATGGTTTTAAAAAGGGCATCATGGAAAATGCCGACAACATGAGGGCGTTCAATTGGTGTGGTGTCTCTGATGTTTGTATCCGGTTCGCAAAACCGAATGTGCGCTTTAACAGGGGAGCCTTTTTTCTCTGATCCGTAGGATGAAAAACCGACTCCGTTTAATCCGTTTCCCACAACTCCATCCTCGGAAAGCATTTTTCCAGCTAAATTAGCTCCTAATCCGCCAATCGATTCAAGGCGGATTTCAAAAAAACCTAAGTCATTAACCTTCGGCAGTTTTGACAAATATATTCCTCCCATCTGGTCTCAATAATTAGAGATTTAATATTATAAATTTTCTATAAATTATTGCAATTTTATTGTAACAGGACTCAAAATTAATTACAACAGATTATTAAGTTAAACCCTAACATTAGCTTTTTAACCCTTTTTTTCGCTGTTATCACCATTATTTTATGCATCAGTATGAAATCAAGTAATGTTATGATGTAGTACAGATGCAAAATGTTGTATAACAGTTTTAAGAGTATTTTTTTCCAGAACATTAAAGTAGCCTCAGCGACATACTGTAGCTTCTTTGAATTTTCGATAGGGGGTGAACCAAAATTAATAAGTTTGATCGCAACAGGAGCAGGTTATGCCCATATGTATCAATATAAAGCTATTTTTATATTGTCTATGATTGTCGTCTATTACTTCTTACATGGACAGAAAAGAAGTCAAATGATGAAAGAATTGTGGTAATTTATTAATTTATAGGGGGAGATCTATGGTGACTTATAGTTTAGCTTACAGGAGGACTGACTCTATTTTTCATACTGTGTCGAACAAAGTCTAAAAATTAATTGTAAAGGTTAATGTCATTTTTTATTTATTTTTCATATAATTAAAATGAATGAACGGTTCATTCCATTTTAAAAAAAGGGGAGTTTTTTCAATGAATAATATGAAAACAGGTTCAAAGTGGGAGTTAAACGGAAAATATGTGATTATTACAGGTGCAACTAGCGGGATTGGGCTCGCTGCAGCCAAAGCAGTTGCTGCACGTGGTGCAAACATTGGAATCGTCGCTCGGAATGAGGCAAAAGCAAATGAAATAGCGAAACAAATCAACGATTTATCCGGCAGGGAAGCAGTGGTTGATGTGTTTTTAGCAGACATGGCTTCCCAGAAATCCATACGCCAAATCGCCGAGGTAATCTTAGCTAAATTCCCTAGAGTGGATGTTCTTATTAACAATGCTGGTGCGCTGTTTCAAAACCATCAATTGAATCACGACGGACTTGAAATGACTTGGGCCGTCAACCATGTTGGACCATTTCTTCTTACTATGCTCTTGCTTAATCGCTTGAAGGAAAGTGCTCCAGCCCGTATCATTACAACCGCATCGCACGGTCATAAGATGGCTAAGATGGGAATCAATTTTAACGACCTTGGGGCTGAACAACTTTACAGACCTCTAAAGAAGCTAACGGGCGGGCCGACAGTAAGGTACGCTCAGACAAAACTTGCGAACATTTTGTTTACTGCTGAACTGGGAAAAAGACTTGAAGGGACTGGTGTTACAACCTATTGCTTTGACCCAGGGCTAGTGGCAACAAATTTCAATCAAAATAACGGGAGGTTGGCAAGCGCAACGATGGCAGTGATGAAGCTGTTTTCACACAGCCCTGAAAAAGGAGCAGAAACATTGGTGTGGCTAGCTGAGACTGACGAGATCAGTCATCAAACGGGACAATATTATGTAGACAAAAAAGTGGAACTCCCATCTGTACCTGCTCGAGATATGAAAGCGGCAAACCGGCTCTGGGATGTTAGTAAAGAACAGACTTTTCTCACAGATCGGTTCGACCTGTAGAATCATTGTCGAGAGCTGTTTAAAAGTATGATATACTCCTTAATAATCATCCATATAATGGAGAGTGAAAGTAAAATGGCACCATCAAATGAACAAAAGCTGGACCAAATACACTTGCAACGGATTGAACAGATTAAAAGGGCAGCCTTAAAAGTCTTTGCTCGTCGAGGAATTGTCGGAACGAAAATGAGTATGATTGCGGCCGAGGCTGGAATCAGTCAGGGCTTATCCTATCGATATTTTAAATCAAAGGAAGAGCTTTTTATTACTCTTATTCAAGAGGCAATAGAAGAGGCAAATAGT
>Ga0213823_1000493_pt1 | contig 32901 bp, 27 predicted proteins | sample MC6MC0907MG_FD_179887 | JGI IMG/M metagenome (GOLD analysis project Ga0213823, IMG submission 179887) | Enriched soil aggregate microbial communities from Iowa State University, Ames, United States - MC6-MC0907-MG | ecosystem: Environmental > Terrestrial > Soil > Unclassified | place: USA: Iowa...
CGCCACCACCGACACCTTCTGCCACAGCTCTTCCGTGATGAACGGAATGATCGGGTGCGCCAGGCGCAACACGCATTCCAGCACGCGGATCAGCGTGCGGCGCGTGCCCAGTTGCTGGGCCGGCGTACCGGTCTGGATCTGCACCTTGGCCAGTTCCAGGTACCAATCGCAGTATTCGTCCCAGACAAAGCGGTACAGCGCGTTGGCGATGTTGTCGAAGCGGTAGTCGGCAAAGCCGCGCGCCACATCGGCTTCCAGCGTCTGCATCTGGCTGACGATCCAGCGGTCCACGAACGAGGTTTCGCCCGCGTCCGAACCCGTCAGGTCATGGCCTTCGGTGTTCATCAGCACGAAGCGGGTGGCGTTCCACAGCTTGTTGCAGAAGTTGCGATAGCCCTCGCAACGCTTCAGGTCGAAGTTGATGTTGCGGCCCAGCGTGGCGTAAGCGGCCATCGTGAAGCGCAGCGCGTCGGTGCCGAAGGCGGGAATGCCGTCCGGATACTGGCGGCGCGTGGCCTTTTCGATGGCGCCTGCTTGCTTGGGATTCATCAAGCCGTAGGTGCGCTTGGTGACCAGGCCGTCCAGGTCGATACCGTCGATGAGGTCAACCGGGTCCAGTGTGTTGCCCTTGGACTTGCTCATCTTCTGGCCGTCGGCGTCGCGGATCAGGCCGTGCACGTAGACGTGCTTGAACGGGATCTGGCCGGTCATGTGCGTGGTCAGCATGACCATGCGGGCGACCCAGAAGAAGATGATGTCAAAGCCGGTGACCAGCACGCTGGAGGGCAGGTAGCGTTGCAGGTCCGGCGTGTTGTCCGGCCAGCCCAGCGTCGTGAAGGGCACAAGGCCCGACGAGAACCAGGTGTCCAGGACGTCGGGGTCGCGCTTCAGATCGCCCGTTACGCCAGCGGCGCGGGCTTGCTCGATGGCGCCTGCTTCGTCGTGCGCCACAAAGATCTGGCCGTCGTCCGAATACCACGCCGGAATCTGATGGCCCCACCACAGTTGGCGCGAAATGCACCAGTCCTGGATGTTGTTTAGCCACTGGTTGTAGATGGTGGTCCAGTTCTCCGGGTAGAACTGGATGCGGCCGTCGGCCACGACTTCCAGCGCCACTTCGGTGATGCTCTTGCCCGGATTCAGCGTGCCTTCCGGCGCGGGCTTGCTCATAGCCACGAACCATTGGTCCGTCAGCATGGGCTCCAGGACGACGCCGGTGCGGTCGCCCTTGGGCTGCATCATCTTGTGCGGTTCGATCTTGACCAGATAGCCTTCGGCATCCAGTTGGGCCACGACGGCCTTGCGGGCTTCGTAACGCTCCAGGCCCTGGAACTGCTTGGGGCCGTTTTCGTTGATGTGCGCGTCCAGCGTGAAGATCACGATCAGGGGCAGATCGTGGCGCATCGCGCAGGCGTAGTCGTTGAAGTCGTGCGCGCCGGTGATCTTCACGCAGCCCGTGCCGAAAGCCGGGTCGACGAAATCATCCGCGATGATGGGGATGTTGCGGTCGCACAGCGGCAGCTCGACTTCCTTGCCGATCAGGTGCTGGTAGCGCGGATCGTCAGGGTGCACGCACAGCGCGCCGTCGGCCAGCATCGTTTCCGGGCGGGTCGTGGCGATGGTCATGCCGCGCAAGGTGACGGTCTGGCCGTCCTTGTCGACGATGGTTTGCGGGCCGTCGACGAAGGGGTAGAGGATGTGCCACATGTGGCCATCGGTTTCTTCGGACTGTACTTCCAGGTCGGACACGGCAGTCAGCAGCTTCGGGTCCCAGTTGACCAGGCGCTTGCCGCGATAGATCAGTCCCTGTTTATGCAGGCGCACGAAGGTTTCGACGACGCCGCGCGACATGCGGTCGTCCATCGTGAAGTATTCGCGCGGCCAGTCGGCCGACGCGCCCAGGCGGCGCACCTGCTCGGTGATGGCGTTGCCCGACTTTTCTTTCCATTCCCAGACCTTTTCCACGAATTTTTCGCGGCCGAGGTCGTGGCGGGAAACCTTCTGGGCGTCGAGCTGTCTTTCAACCACGATCTGCGTGGCGATGCCGGCGTGGTCGGTGCCGGGGATGAACACGGTGTCGTCGCCCGACATGCGGCGGTAGCGCACCAGCCCGTCCATGATGGTCTGGTTGAAGGCGTGGCCCATGTGGAGCGTGCCCGTCACGTTGGGCGGCGGGAACTGGATGACGTAGGGTTGGCTTTCCGTCCCCGTTTTTACGTGCTGGCCCGCCGTGAAGTACCCGCGCTTGTCCCACTCGGCGTACCAGCGGGATTCCAATTCGGAGGGTTCGAAGCTCTTGGAGAGTTCCGGGGTGTCGCTCGCGGGGTTCGCGGCGTTCGGGGGGGCAGCTTGAGTCATTACAGGGTTCCGGCAAACAGGGCGCCCGGCGTAGGGATACGGGCAGCAAACCGCTCATTTTAAGATGTAATGCGGTCTTCTCAGCGTGTTAGAATACCGGGTTACTGAAAACCTTTTAGAAGTCCCTGAATTCATTGAGGATTCCTTCAGAAATATGCGCCGAAAAGCTCACCTTTCTGTATTCTCAACAAGAATTGAGGGCGCATCCGATCGGTAGGCAGTGTCGAATCCCTGCCTTGGCCATGTGGTTCAGGACGGCCCGGAATGCACAACGGCATCGTTCAAGCAATCCGGACCGCCTGTGCGCCAACAGCGCGATGACACTTCAAGGGTGACACCGACAAGTGCAGAGCCACGCCAGGCAATTCATCAGAAACCAGTCAGAAATCAGCTTTCGGAGTTCCTTATGTCCATCCAACGCACCCTCTCGATCATCAAGCCCGACGCCGTCGCCAAGAACGTCATCGGCCAGATCGTCGGCCGTTTCGAGCAAGCCGGCCTGAAGGTCATCGCCGCCCGCCTGGCGCAACTGTCGCGCGCCGACGCCGAGCGTTTCTACGCCGTGCACTCGGAACGCCCCTTCTTCAAGGACCTGGTCGATTTCATGATCTCGGGCCCGGTCTTCGTGCAAGTGCTGGAAGGTGAAGACGCCATTCTGAAGAACCGCGACCTGATGGGCGCCACGGACCCGAAGAAGGCTGCTCCCGGCACCATCCGCGCCGACTTCGCCGACAGCATCGACGCCAACGCCGTGCACGGCTCGGACGCTCCGGAAACGGCTGCTGTCGAAATCGCTTTCTTCTTCCCCGAAATCAACATCCACAGCCGTTGATTTTCGCGTAAGCACTGTTCTCGTTTTTTAGCGTTACCCAGGTCATGGAATCCGTCGAACGAATCAATCTGCTGGGGCTGGATGGCTCCGCCCTGTCCGAACTTGTCGGGCAGTGGGGCGGCAAGCCGTTTCGCGCCCGCCAGCTGCAGCGCTGGATGCACCAGCGCGGCGCCGATTCGTTCGACGCCATGACCGACCTGGCTCGCGAATTCCGCAGCCAGCTCGCGTCGAATTGCCGCATCGAAGCCTTGCCCGTCAACATCGAGCAGCGCTCGACCGACGGCACGCGCAAGTGGCTGTTCGATGTGGGGCAGGGCAATGCCATCGAAACCGTCTTCATTCCTGAAGACGATCGCGGCACCCTTTGTATTTCCAGCCAGGCCGGCTGTGTGGTGAATTGCCGCTTTTGCTCGACCGGGCATCAGGGCTTTAACCGCAATCTGAAAACCAGCGAAATCATCGGCCAGCTGTGGTGGGCCAAGCGCGTGCTGGAGGCCGACATCGGCACCGCCCGCCTGGAAAGCGCCAAAGCCACCGAAGATACGCGCGTCATCAGCAATGTGGTCATGATGGGCATGGGCGAACCCTTGCTCAACTACGACCAGGTGCTGCCGGCGCTGCGCCTGATGCTGGACGACAACGCTTACGGCCTGTCGCGCCGCCGCGTTACGGTGTCCACGTCTGGCGTGGTTCCCATGATGGACCGCCTTTCGCAAGACTGTCCGGTGGCGCTGGCCGTGTCGCTGCACGCGCCCAACGATGCGCTGCGCGATGAGCTGGTGCCGCTGAACAAGAAGTACCCGCTGAAGGAGTTGCTGGCGGCCTGCGAACGCTATCTGGCGTTTGCCCCGCGCGACTTCATCACGTTTGAATATTGCATGCTGGATGGCATCAACGATACCGACCAGCACGCCAAGGAACTGATCCAAATTGCACGCCAGCTGCGCTGCAAGCTCAATCTGATTCCGTTCAACCCCTTCCCTGAGTCGGGCCTGAAGCGTTCCAACTCCGCGCGCGTAAAGGTGTTTGCGCAGCGCCTGATGGATGCCGGCATCATCACGACCGTGCGCAAGACCCGGGGCGACGACATCGATGCCGCTTGTGGTCAACTGGCCGGAGAAGTGCGCGACCGCACTCGGATTACCGAGCGCAATGCCGCACAGCGCCAGACCATACCAATTAAACAGGTGCATGCATGACGCAGGATTTCGCTTCTGCAGTTTCTGAAACGCCCGCAAGCGCAGCGGGCAACGTCGGCTCGGCGCTACGCGCGCTGCGCCAGTCCAAGGGCTGGTCGCTCGACGAAGTATCCAGCCGAATCAAGTTCTCTACCAAGCAGATCGAAGCCCTGGAAAACGAAGCGTGGGCCGACTTGCCCACCGGCGTTTCCCTGCGCGGCCTGGTGCGCAACTACGCGCGCCTGCTGGGCGCGGATTCGCAAGCCATCGTCGATTCGCTCGACCCGAAAGCGCGCGTCACCGGTCCGGTGAAGCTGAGCCCGGGCGCGCTGCATTCGGCCAATTCCATTCCCCAGTCCAGCGCCGATGACGACCGTTCGTCCTCGACCTCCTGGGGGTGGCTGATCGCCATCGTGCTGGTGCTGGCCGCCGGCGTGGCGTATGCCTTCTGGCAAGGCTGGTTGCCGCAGCAATGGCTGCCGTTCGACTGGCTGCCGAAGCCGACCAAGTAAACCGGTTCCACCGATGCAAGATTCCTCTCTGCCTTGCCAGGACGCGCCGCCTCCCGCCGTGGGCGCCGCTACGCGCCGCGCCACGCGTTCGGTGGCGGTCAAGTGGGGCGAACGTGTCGTGATGATCGGGGGCGATGCCCCCGTCGTCGTGCAGTCCATGACCAACACCGACACCGCGGACGCCATCGCCACCGCGATCCAGGTCAAAGAGCTGGCGCTGGCCGGCTCCGAGCTGGTGCGGATCACGGTGAATACGCCCGAGGCGGCGCGTGAAGTGGTCGCCATCCGCGAACAGCTCGACCGCATGGGTGTGAACGTGCCGCTGGTGGGCGACTTTCACTACAACGGCCACAAGCTGCTGACGCAGTTTCCCGAATGCGCGCAGGCGCTGTCGAAGTACCGGATCAACCCCGGCAACATGGGCGGCGGCAAGCGGCGCGATGACAACTTCGCGCAAATGATCGAAGTGGCTTGCCGCTACGACAAGCCCGTGCGCATCGGCGTGAACTGGGGCAGCCTGGACCACGAGCTGATGGCGCGCAAGATGGACGAAAACAGCCGCCGCGCGCAGCCTTGGGAAGCCCAGGCCGTGATGCGCGATGCGCTGGTGGTATCGGCCATCACCAATGCGCAGCGCGCCGAAGAACTCGGCTTGCGGCGCGACGCCATCATCCTGTCGTGCAAGGTCAGCCACGTTCAGGACCTGATCGCCGTCTACCTCGATTTGTCCGCCCGTTGCGACTACCCGCTGCATCTGGGCCTGACCGAAGCCGGCATGGGCAGCAAGGGCATCGTGGCGTCCACCGCTGCGCTGGCCGTGCTGCTGCAACAGGGCATCGGCGACACCATTCGTATTTCGTTGACGCCGGAACCCGGCGGCGACCGCAGCCGCGAAGCGGTTGTGGCGCAAGAAATCCTGCAGACCATGGGCCTGCGCGCGTTCACCCCCATGGTGGTCGCGTGCCCCGGCTGTGGCCGCACCAGCAGCACGTTCTTCCAGGAACTGGCGGATAGCATCCAGTCCTTCCTGCGTCGTCAGATGCCGGTCTGGAAGTCGCAGTATCCGGGCGTCGAAAGCATGAACGTCGCGGTCATGGGCTGTGTGGTCAATGGGCCGGGCGAAAGCCGCCATGCCGATATCGGAATCAGTCTGCCGGGAACGGGCGAAGTGCCCGCGGCGCCGGTATTCGTGGATGGCGAACGCACGGTGACGCTCAAAGGCGACCATATCGCCGAAGAGTTCCAGGCCATCGTCGAAGACTACGTGGCGCGCCGTTACGGCGTGCTCGCCTCTCATTAAAAGAAAGGGTGTAGCCGTGAAGCGCGCCGGCAGGCGCGTGATGCGGCATGATCAAGATGACTCAAGCTTTCCAGAAAGTCGCCGCCATACGCGGCATGAATGACGTGTTGCCCGGGCCGAGCGCCCGCTGGGAACAATTCGAGGAAATCGTGCGCGGCTGGCTGCGCGGCTACGGCTATCGCAACGTGCGTACGCCTGTGCTTGAGCATACGCGCCTGTTCACGCGCGGCATCGGTGAAGTCACCGACATCGTCGAAAAAGAGATGTACACGTTCACCGATGCGCTGAATGGCGAGTCGCTGACGATGCGTCCTGAAATGACGGCCGGCATCGTGCGTGCGTCGATTGAGCACAACATGCTCTATGACCGCCCGCAGCGCGTGTATTCGATCGGCCCTGTGTTCCGCCACGAGCGCCCGCAGCGCGGCCGCTATCGCCAGTTCCATCAGATCGACGTGGAAGCCCTGGGTTTCACCGGCCCCGATGTGGACGCTGAGCTGATCGTCATGCTGGCCCGCTTGTGGAAGCTGCTGGGTCTGAAGGACGTGCGTCTGGAATTGAATTCGCTGGGCCAGCCCGCCGAACGCGCCGCGCACCGCGCCGCGTTGATCGAGCACCTGGAAAAGCATCGCGACATCCTCGACGAAGACGGCCAGCGCCGCCTGTACACCAACCCGCTGCGCGTGCTGGACACGAAGAACCCCGCCATGCAGGAAATGGCCAACAGCGCGCCGCGCCTGTTCGATTTCCTGGGCGAGGAATCCCGTGCCCACTTCGATGGCGTGTGCCAGCGCCTGACCGAGGCCGGCATCGAATACAGCTTGAACCCGCGCCTGGTGCGTGGTCTGGACTACTACAACCTGACCGTGTTCGAGTGGGTGACCGATCGCCTCGGTTCCCAAGGCACCGTGTGCGGCGGCGGCCGCTATGACGGCCTGATCGAACTGCTGGGCGGCAAGCCCGCGCCGGCCGTCGGGTTCGCCATTGGCATGGAACGCCTGCTGGACCTTTGGGAACAAAGCGTCGAGCTTGCGGCGCCTGCGGAGTGCGACGTTTATGTCGTGCACCAGGGCGAAGACGCGCAGCGCCTGGCCGCCCGTGTGGGCGAAGACCTGCGCGATGCCGGCTTGTCGGTCATCGTGCATGCCGGTTCGGCGGGCTTCAAGTCCCAATTCAAGCGTGCCGACGCCAGCGGCGCTCGGGTTGCGGTTATTCTTGGCGCCGATGAAGTCGCGTCACAAACCGCCAGCGTCAAATATTTGCGTGCGGACGCCCAGGGCGACGCCGCGCAGCAGCAGGTTCCGTTGTCGGGCCTGGCTGCAGTACTGAACAACAAGGGTTAAGGCATGGCATACGATCTCGAAGAACAGGAAAAACTCGACGCTATCAAGGCGTGGTGGGCCCGTTACGGCACGCTCGTCGTGACGCTGTTTGCCGTGGTGGCGCTGGCCTGGGGCGGCTGGTGGGGCTGGAAGGCCTACGAATCGCACCGTGCCAATCAGGCCATGGGCTATTTTGAAGCGCTGGAAGATGCGGCCCGTCTGGGCGGCGCCGATTCGTCGGTGCGCATCAAGACCGCCGCCGCCACGCTGCGTGATCAATATCCGGCAACTGGCTACGCCGCCCGTGGCGCGCTGGTGGCAGCGCAGGCCCTGGCTGCCCAGAAGGACGAAGCCGGCGCCCGCGAACAGCTGGAATGGCTGGCCGCGCAAGGCAAGAACCCGGCCATGCAAGCTGTGGCGCGCCTGCGTCTGGCCGGCATGCTGCTGGATCAGAAGCAATATGATCCGGCGCTTGCGCAACTGAACAACCCGCCGGCCGCTTTCGCTGCCTTGTTCGCTGACCGCCGCGGCGATATTCTCGCGGCGCAAGGCAAGCGCGACGAAGCGCGTGCGGCATGGCAAAGCGCCATTGATGGCCTGGGTACGGCAAACCCGCTGACCCAGGTTGTGCAATTGAAATTGGATGCCCTGAGCGGAGCGTGACTGTAATGCGTAAATTTGCACCTGGTCGTACGTGGCGTGGCGCCGTTTGCCTGGCAAGCTTGCTTGCCTTGGGCGGATGCGGCCTGTTTTCCCATGATGACGGCCGCTACGATCCTGCTCCCCTGACCGAGTACAAGGCCGGCATGTCCGTGCGCCAAGTCTGGTCCGCATCGGTTGGCAGCGGTTCCGGCCTGGGTTTTGCACCCACGGTGCTGGGCAGCGCCGTCTATGCTGCGACGCCGGATGGCTCGGTTGGCAAGTTTGATCTGCAAAGCGGCCGTCCCCTGTGGAAGGCCAAGACCGACGGCAAGCTGTCGGCCGGCGCCGGCAGCGACGGCACCACCACCGCCGTGGCGTCGCCCGACGGCGACGTGATCGCCTTTGACGACAACGGCAAGGTGAAGTGGAAGGTTCGCGCCACCAGCGACGTCACGATCCCGCCGGTGGTGGGTTACGGCATCGTCGTGGTCCGCAGCGGCGACTACCGCATCCAGGCGTTTGACGCCAACAGCGGCGAGCGTGTCTGGAACGTGCAGCGTCCCGGCCCGTCGCTTGCCCTGCGCAGCGTGTCGCAGATGGTGCTGGCCGAAGGGCTGGTCATCACCGGCCTGCCGGGCGGCAAGCTGATGGCGATTGCGTCCGACAGCGGCAACGTGCAATGGGAAGGCACCGTGGCGACCCCGCGCGGCGCCAGCGACCTCGAACGCCTGACGGACGTCGTCGGCGCGCCGCGCATTGCGGGTAACCTCCTTTGCGGGGTGGCCTACCAAGGGCGTATCGTCTGCTTTGACGTCACCGCCGGTGGCCGTCCTCTGTGGGCGAAAGACTTCTCCAGCGTCAGCGGGTTGTCGCTGGACGATCGTTTCGCCTACTCGGCCGACCAGAACAGCGTCGTCAACGCATTTGCACTGGATAATGGCGGCAATGTCTGGAAGCAGGCAGCGCTGAAGAACCGCCAGGTCACCGCACCGGCTATGCTCGGTGGTGCGCTTGCAGTCGGCGACCTGGAAGGCTATTTGCACTTCCTGTCGCGTAGTGATGGCAGCCTGATGGCGCGGCTGTCCGTGGGTGGAGGCGCCGTCGTTTCGCCGCCGCAAACCACCCCCCAAGGTGTGCTGGTCCAGACGGGCAATGGCAATCTCGTCATGATCGGCGCCAACTAAAACCTATAGAACAAAGCCTTACACCGTGTCTTTCAAGCCTGTCGTTGCCCTGGTCGGTCGCCCCAATGTGGGGAAGTCGACCCTTTTCAACCGCCTGACGCGATCGCGCGCCGCGTTGGTGGCCGATTTTTCCGGCCTGACCCGCGATCGCCATTACGGTGAGGGCAGGGTAGGCGATATCCCGTTCATCGCAATCGATACCGGCGGTTTCGAGCCGGTCGCCAAAGACGGCATCCTGCTCGAAATGGCCCGCCAAACGCGGCAGGCCATCGCCGAAGCCGATGTCGTGGTGTTCCTGGTGGACGCCCGCGCCGGCCTGAACGCGCATGACCACGAAATCGCCCAGTTGCTGCGCAAGTCTGGCCAGCAACGCGTGCTGCTGGCCGTGAACAAGGCGGAAGGCATGGGTCTTGGCCCCGCCATCTCCGAGTTCCACGAACTGGGTTTGGGTCAGCCCTATCCGATTTCGGCCGCGCACGGCGACGGTATCGTCGACCTGATCGAACTGGCCTTGAAAGATCTGGCCGAGCCGCCCGCCGAAGAAGAGCCGTTTGACGAGGATCACGCTGAAGGCGAACACGATCACCGCATCAAGCTGGCGATTGTGGGCCGCCCGAACGTGGGCAAGTCGACGCTTATCAACACCTTGATGGGTGAAGAACGCGTGATCGCGTTCGACTTGCCCGGCACGACGCGCGACGCCATCGAAATCGATTTCGACCGCGATGGCCGCCGCTACACGCTGATTGACACCGCCGGCCTGCGCAAGCGTGGCAAGGTGTTTGAAGCCGTCGAGAAATTCTCCGTCATCAAGACATTGCAGGCGATTGAGGCCAGCAACGTCGTGCTGCTGATGCTGGACGCCCACACCGAAATTTCCGAACAAGACGCTCACATCGCGGGCTTCGTGCTGGAAACGGGCCGTGCGGTGGTCGTCGCCATCAACAAATGGGACGGCCTGGACGGCGAAGAAAAGGAACGCATCGAACGCGAATTCCAGCGCAAGCTGCGCTTCTTGTCGTTCGCGCGCGTGCACACCATTTCGGCGCTGCGCGGGCAGGGCATCAAACCGCTGTTGAAGTCGATCAATTCGGCGCACGCCGCAGCATTCGCCAAGTTGTCCACGCCGAAGCTGACGCGCGAGCTGCAAGCCGCCATCGAGCAGCAGCAGCCGCCGCGCAAGGGTATTTTCCGTCCGAAGATGCGCTATGCGCACCAAGGCGGACAAAATCCGCCGCTGGTCGTCATTCACGGCAACGCGCTGGACGCCATCCCCGATTCGTATCGCCGTTATCTGGAAACGCGTTTCCGCAATGCGTTCGATCTGGCCGGCACGCCGTTGCGCATCGAATTCAAGTCTTCGCACAACCCCTACGCGCAGGAAAGCTGATCCATGAGCCGTTTCTGGAGTCCCGTGGTCGGGACGCTCAGTCCGTATGTGCCGGGCGAGCAGCCCAAGCTTCAGAACCTGATCAAGCTGAACACCAACGAGCATCCTTACGGGCCGTCGCCCAAGGTGCTCGATGCGATCCGCGCGGCTTGTGACGATACGCTCAAGCTGTACCCCGATCCGTCGTCAGACCGTCTGCGCCAAGCGATTGCGGCTACGGTTGGCGTCGAGCCGGCTCAGGTGTTCGTGGGCAACGGTTCGGACGAGGTGCTGGCGCACGTCTTCCTGGCGTTGTTGAAGCACGATCGTCCGCTGCGTTTCCCGGACATCACGTACAGCTTCTATCCGGTCTACTGCGGCCTGTATGGCGTGCAGTACGAAACGCTGCCGTTGACCGCAGATTTCCGCATCAACGTTGATGACTACCTGCCGGGCGCAAATGGCGCGGCGGGCGCCATCATCTTCCCGAATCCCAATGCGCCCACCGGCCGCGCGCTGAGCTTGGCGGAAGTCGAGCGCATCGTCGCCGGCAACCCCGACGCGGTTGTCGTCGTGGACGAGGCCTATGTGGATTTCGGCGGCGAATCGGCGGTGGGCCTGGTTGCCCGTTACGACAATCTGCTGGTTGTGCAGACCTTGTCGAAGTCGCGCTCGCTGGCCGGGCTGCGCGTGGGTTTCGCGGTGGGCAGCGCTGAACTCATTGATGGGCTTGAGCGCGTAAAGAACAGTTTCAACTCCTACCCCATTGATCGCCTGGCATCGGCCGGCGCAGTGGCGGCGCTGGAAGATACAGAGTACTTTGAGAAGACTCGCCAAGCCGTGATCGAAACCCGGTCGCGGATGACGGCAGGCTTGGAGTCGTTGGGGTTTGAGGTGTTGCCGTCGGCTGCGAATTTCGTGTTCGCGCGGCACCCCTCCGAAGACGCTGCAAGTTTGGCCGCCGCCTTGCGCGAGCGCAGCATCATCGTGCGCCATTTCCGTCATGCGCGCGTCGATCAGTTTCTCCGCATTACCGTGGGCACGGATGAGCAGGTTGACCTGCTTTTGAAGGGGCTCGCGGAGGTCCTGCAAGGGTAAGCTTCAGGGGCTTTTCAGCTTGAAATCTCTGGTGTCACTTTTGCTTCCGGGTCAAGTAGCACGGCCCGGGAAAACCCTGTAGAGTACGTGTTTCGGTGTGCTCCACCAGTACAAAAAAGCACACCACCACTCAATAACAAACAAATGGAGCCTGGCCAATGAGCAATAAAGGGCAAACTCTGCAAGATCCGTTCCTGAACACGCTGCGCAAGGATCATGTGCCCGTGTCGATTTACTTGGTGAACGGTATCAAGCTTCAAGGGCAAATCGAATCTTTTGATCAGTACGTCGTGCTGTTGCGCAACACGGTCACGCAAATGGTCTACAAGCACGCCATTTCCACCGTCGTTCCCGCCCGCGCCGTTAACTTTCAGGTGGAAGTCCCTGCTGAGTAATCTCGCTCCAGCTGTACCTTTTATTGCCCGCCAGACGGTAAACGTCGGCGGGCATTTTCGCTTTGGCTCCAATATGGTGCATGTATGCGCGCTCTGATTATCAGCGTTGATCTGGGTGATCCAGACTTCGCGGCCCATGCCGAAGAATTCGCCATGCTGGCCAAGGGCGCTGGCGCGGAAGTCGTCGGCACCCTGACTGCCCGTCGCGATCGTCCCGACGCCAAGTTCTTCATCGGCTCTGGCAAGGCAGATGAGGGCGTGGCGATGGCGCAGGCCTTGCTGGCCGACATCGTCCTGTTCGATCAACCCTTGTCGCCCGCACAGCAGCGCAACCTTGAGCGCGCATTCAACCTGCGCGTCGTGGATCGCGTTGCTCTCATCCTGGATATCTTTGCGCTGCGTGCAAAAAGCCATGAAGGCAAATTGCAGGTCGAGCTGGCGCAGTTGCAGCATCTGGCCACGCGTCTGACGCGTATGTGGAGTCACTTGGAGCGTCAGCGCGGCGGTATCGGCATGCGCGGCCCGGGCGAATCCCAGCTTGAAATGGACCGCCGCATGATCGGCGCCAAGGTCAAGACGCTGCGCGAGCGGCTGGATCGCGTCGAACGCCAGCGCGCGACCCAGCGCCGCGCGCGGGCCCGTGGTGGTGCGCTGTCGGTATCGCTGGTGGGTTACACCAACGCCGGCAAGTCGACGCTGTTCAACGCGCTGACGCGCGCGGACAGCTATGCCGCCGACCAGCTTTTCGCGACGCTGGACACAACCACTCGCCGCATCTGGATCGAAGGGGCCGGGTCCGTCGTGGTGTCGGATACGGTAGGATTCATCCGCGATCTGCCTCACGGTCTGATCGCTGCATTCCGGGCGACGCTGGAGGAAACCGTGCATGCGGATTTGCTGCTGCACGTGGTCGACGCGGCCAGCCCCCAACGCGACGAGCAGATTTTCGAAGTCAACAAGGTCCTCGCTGAAATCGGCGCCTCTGCGATTCCCACCATCCTGGTCTACAACAAGATTGACCGGGCTGGATTGGAACCCCGAGTGGAGCGCGATGCACATGGTACGATTGCGCGAGTATTTGTAAGCGCCACCGAGCGCGCCGGTTTGGACGCGTTGCGCGGGGCAATTGCGGAGACCGGACAGATTGTGGGAAACAATGCCGCGAATTATCAAACTCTTCAATCTGAATGACCCCGGCTGGGGTCGTGGGAATAACAATGGCTCCGAGCCGCCGCCGAAGCGGCCTCAAGGCAATGGAGACGGCCCACCTGACCTGGACGAAGTCTGGCGCGATTTCAATAATCGCATCGGATCGCTGTTCGGCCGCAAGGGCGGTGGCGGTGGCAATAACCGCCCCAACAACCGTGGCGGCATGACGCCGCCTTCGCCGCGTGGCGCGCGCATCGGCCTGGGCGTCATCGCTCTGGTCGCGGCGGGTGTCTGGCTGGCAAGCGGCTTCTACATCGTGCAAGAAGGCCAGGTCGCGGTTGTGACCCAATTCGGCAAATACAAGAGCACGTCGCAAGCCGGTTTCCAATGGCGCTTGCCGTACCCCATTCAAAGCCAGGAAATCGTCAACGTGTCGCAACTGCGCACGTTTGAAGTCGGTTTCCGTGGCGGTTCGCGCAACAAGGTGCTGCCCGAGTCGCTGATGCTCACGACGGACGAGAACATCGTCGATATGCAGTTCGTCGTTCAGTATCGCCTGCGTGCCGATGGCGCACCCGATTACCTGTTCATGACGCGCGACCCGGACGAATCCGTCCGCCAGGCCTCTGAAACGGCAATGCGCGAAGTCGTGGGCAAGCAGTCGATGGACTTCGTGCTGTACGAAGGCCGTACGATGGTGGCCACGCAAGTGCAGGCGCTGATGCAGCAGATTCTGGACCGTTACCAAAGTGGCGTGCAGGTCAGCACCGTCGCCATCCAGAACGTGCAGCCGCCCGAACAGGTGCAAGCCGCGTTCGATGACGCCGTCAAGGCCGGTCAAGACCGCGAGCGCCAGATCAACGAAGGCCAGGCTTACGCCAACCAGGTCGTGCCACTGGCCAGTGGTCAGGCTTCCCGCATGACCGAACAAGCCGAAGGTTACAAGGCCAAGGTCGTGGGTGACGCGCAAGGTAATACGTCGCGCTTCACCAGCATCCTGGGCGAATACGAAAAGGCGCCGCAAGTCATGCGCCAGCGTATGTACCTGGAAAGCATGCAGGACATCTTCACGCGCGCCAGCAAGGTCATGGTTGACACCAAGAGCAACAACAACATGTTGTACCTGCCCTTGGACAAGATCATGCATCTGGCCGCTCAAGACGCCAGCAAGTCCAGTGTCGGCAACCCGGGTTCGCCTGCGTTGATCAGTCCGCCGGTTCAGCCGCCGTTGCGTGGCAATGCCGTTCCGGCGCCTCAGTCTTCCGGCAGCAGCAATAGCAACACGCTGCCTCGCGACCGTACGTCGCGCTAACCCGGAGGAGTCCTGATCATGCAACGTTTTATGCCCATCCTGGTCGGCCTGCTCATCGTGCTGGCCGCCCTGTCTTCCTGCGTCTTCGTCGTGCGCGAGCGCGACTACGCCCTGGTGTTCTCGCTGGGTGAAGTGCGCAAGACCATTAGTGAACCCGGCCTGTATTTCAAGGCCCCGCCGCCGTTCCAGAATGTCGTGACGCTCGACAAGCGCATTCTGACCATCGAAACCAACGAAGCCGAACGCATCCAGACTTCCGAAAAGAAGAACCTGCTGATCGATTCCTACGTGAAATGGCGTATTGCGGACCCCCGCCAATACTACGTTTCGACGGGCGGCAACGAGCGCGTGGCGCAAGAACGCCTGCAAGCGCTGATCCGCGACGCGCTGAACGCCTCGGTCAACGTGCGTACCGTGCGCGACGTGGTCTCGACCGAACGCGACAAGATCATGGCCGAGATTCTCACCAACGTGGCCAAGCGCGCCGAGCCTCTGGGCGTGCAGATCGTTGATGTGCGCCTGCGCCGCATCGAGTTCGCGCCCGAGATTTCGGAATCGGTGTATCGCCGCATGGAAGCGGAGCGTACGCGCGTCGCTAACGAGCTGCGTTCCATCGGTGCTGCCGAAGGCGAAAAGATCCGCGCTGAAGCCGACCGCCAACGCGAAGTGATCGTGGCCCAGGCCTATGCCAAGGCCCAAGGCATCATGGGTGAGGGCGATGCCGCCGCGGCAGCAATCTACGCTCAGGCCTATGGCAAGAACCCGCAGTTCTACACGTACTACAAGAGCCTGGAAGCCTACCGCGCTTCGTTCTCGAAGCCGGGCGACGTGCTGGTGGTCGACCCCAGCTCCAGCTTCTTCCAGTTCATGAAGGACCCGGCCGGCGATGCGCTGGCGCCCGTTACCGTGCCGGCCAAGTAATTGCCGCGCGAGTAGCAGGGCAAAAAGCCCCTTGGATATCCAAGGGGCTTTTTACTGGGGCGGCGACTGGTGCGGCGCCCATGTCAGGGCAACCAGGGACAGTTCCCCGCCAGCATAATCCCGGCTGGCGCTGGCCGCTGACTCATGTACAATACCGCGTAAGCTAGAAAACATTCCGCAGCGGCTGAGCGGGCTTACGCCCCCTCAGCCGCTTTTTCGTTTGGGCGACGCCCACGCATCACTTGGCGTTATTCAGGTAAACATTCATGGGTAACTGGTTGCTGCCCGAGAGCCTTGCCGACGTACTTCCGGCAGAGGCCCGGCGCATCGAGGAATTGCGCCGCGAACTTCTCGATTTGTACCGTACTTACGGCTTCGAGCTGGTCGCGCCGCCCCTGGTCGAATACATCGATTCATTGCTGTCCGGCACCGGTAGCGATCTGGATCTGCGCACGTGCAAGCTGGTCGACCAGCTGACCGGACGCACGCTGGGCGTGCGGGCGGACATGACTCCTCAGGTCACGCGCATCGATGCGCACTTGTTGAACCGCGCTGGCGTGACCCGCCTGTGCTATTGCGGCAACGTGCTGCACGCCCGCCCGGCGGACTTGCTGTCCAGCCGCGAGCTGTTGCAGATCGGCGCCGAGATTTACGGTCATGCCGGTTTTGAAGCCGATCTGGAAATCATCCAGCTCGTGCTGGAAACGGTGGCGATCGCTGGTGTTCGTAACCCCCGTCTGGACTTGTGCCATCCGGGTGTGGTTCGCGCCATCGTCGAATCCGACCCGGCGGCTGTGGCCCTGGCTGAAGATGTCATCCGCCTGTTGCGCGAGAAAGACGTGCCGGGGCTGGGTGAATTGGCCGCGCGTGCACCTGGCATGCGCGCAGAAACGCTGAAGGCGCTGCAGTTGCTGCCGAATTTGTATGGCGGCCCTGAAGTGTTGAAGGAAGCTCGGCGCGATCTGCCGTTGCTGCCGGGTGTGGCGGCGGCGCTGGATGCCTTGCAGGTGGTGGTGGATGCCATGCCGAATGTCGCGTTCGGTGTTGATTTGGCCGACGTGGGTGGCTATGGCTACCATTCCGGCGTGAAGTTTGCGCTGTACGCGGAAGGCTGGCACGACGCCCTGGTCAGTGGTGGCCGCTATGACGACGTCAGTCGTGCATTCGGCCGCGCGCGTCCCGCCACCGGCTTCAGTCTGGATTTACGCAAACTGGCGGCAGGTTTGCCGCCAGCGGAACGGGCGCGTGCAGTTCGTGCGCCCTGGGGGCAGGCCCCCGCCTTGACCGAGGCGGTTCGCCGTCTGCGCCGGTCAGGGGAAATTGTCGTTCAGGTATTGCCCGGTCACGAGCAGGATCAGGACGAATTCGTTTGCGATCGCGAGCTGGCGCTGCAAGATGGCGCCTGGACGGTCAGAACGCTGTGACTAACTCCCTCTTGGAAACGAGAGGGCCGCGGGGAGATTTCCGGATTTCCCGAGAAACTCGATATTGATTCGTAACATGAGCAAGAACGTAGTCGTAATCGGCACCCAATGGGGTGACGAGGGCAAAGGCAAGATCGTCGACTGGCTGGCGGAATCCGTCCAGGGCGTGGTGCGCTTCCAAGGCGGTCACAATGCCGGCCATACGCTGTGGATCAATGGCAAGAAGACGATTCTTCGCCTGATCCCGTCGGGCATCATGCATCCCGGTGTCACCTGCTTTATCGGCAACGGCGTAGTGCTGTCCCCGGAAGCCCTGCTCAAGGAAATCGAAGAGCTGGAAGCTGCCGGTCTGGACGTGCGCTCGCGCCTGCAGATTTCTGAAATCTGCCCGCTGATCCTGCCTTACCACGTCGCCATCGACAAGGCGCGCGAAGCGCGCAAGGGCGACGGCAAGATCGGCACGACCGGTCGTGGCATCGGCCCGGCATACGAGGACAAGGTCGCCCGCCGCGCGCTGCGCGTGCAAGATCTGTTCAATCCCGAGCTGTTCGACGAGAAGCTCGCCGAAGTGCTGGATTACCACAACTTCGTGCTGACCCAGTATCTGGGCGCCGAAGCGGTTTCGGCCAACGAAGTGCGCGACCAGGCCATGGCCTTGGCTCCCGCCATCGCGCCGATGGTCAAGGACGTGTCGAGCAATCTGTACGCCATGCAGCAGGAAGGCAAGCGCATCCTGTTCGAAGGTGCGCAGGGCGCTCTGCTGGACGTCGATCACGGCACGTACCCCTTCGTCACCAGCAGCAATTGCGTGGCCGGCGCGGCGTCGGCCGGTGCTGGCGTGGGTCCGCAGCAGCTGGATTACGTCCTGGGCATCACCAAGGCCTACACGACTCGCGTCGGTTCGGGCCCGTTCCCGACCGAACTGGTCGACGAAATCGGTACCCGTCTGGCCACCATCGGCAAGGAATTCGGTTCGGTCACGGGCCGTCCGCGTCGTTGCGGCTGGTTTGATGGCGCTGCGCTGAAGCGTTCGGTTCGTCTGAACGGCATTTCCGGTCTGTGCATCACCAAGCTGGACGTGCTCGACGGTCTGGAAACCATCCAGCTGGGCGTTGGCTACCGCGTGAACGGTGAGTTCCGCGACGTGCTGCCTTACGGCGCCCACGCCGTGGCTCAGGCTCAGCCGGTGCTGGAAGAGCTGCCGGGCTGGTCGGAATCGACCGTTGGCATCACCGAGTACGACAAGCTGCCCGTAGCGGCTCGCCGTTACCTGGAGCGCGTGGCCGAAGTTTGCGGCGTGCCGATCGACCTGGTGTCGACCGGTCCCGACCGTAACGAAACCATTGTCCTGCGTCATCCCCTGAAGGGCTGATCGGGTTATTATTCCAAAGGCCGCCGCCGGTCTCATACCGGCGGCGGCCTTTTCGTATCTTTAAGCAGGAGATGCTTGCCTATGAGCACGCCGACCAATGATGACAGCCATCTGTGGGTGACGTGGGACGATTACAACCGCTTGATCGAACGCCTGACGTTGCAGGTGCATCAGTCGGGATGGAAGTTCGACAAGATTCTGTGTCTGGCGCGCGGCGGTATGCGTGTCGGCGACGTGATGTCCCGTATTTTCGATGTGCCGCTGGGTATCTTGGCCACGAGCAGCTATCGCGAAGCGGCAGGCACCAAGCAAGGCGACATGGATATCGCCCAGTTCATCACCATCACGCGCGGCACCTTGTCCGGGCGGGTGTTGCTGGTGGACGACATGGTCGATACCGGTAAAACCTTCAGCAAGGTCTATGACCACCTGAAGAGCCAGTTTGCCGACATCACGGAACTGCGCAGTGCCGTGTTGTGGTGGAAGGGGCATTCCCAGGCAACGCCCGACTACTACGTCGAGAAACTGCCCACGAATCCCTGGATTCACCAGCCGTTTGAAGACTACGACAGCCTGCGTCCGCATCAGCTGGAAGCCTGGATTCGCAAGGGCTCGCAAAGCTGAATCCGGCGGGATGGAGGAGGGGACTTTGGCGGCTTAGTCGCCAAGCGTCCCTCCTAGTAGTCAAACTATGCATGACCATGCTAGAATCGCTGGTTATCGCTAAACCGAACTTGGCTTGTTACTCTTTGGGTAGTCTTTGGGTAACGGAAACAGCCAGCGCAATTCGTTGCGCCGCCCAAGGTCCCCGTTCCGCGATCATCGCGGACCTGGGTCTAACCTAGCGCGGCGTTGCTGGTAAGCAAGCCAGGTTTGTCATCAACTTTTGTTACCCTACAAGCAGGCCAATCACTTTATGCCTATCGTTCGACTGAAGGAAAACGAACCGTTTGAAGCCGCTCTGCGTCGCTTCAAGCGCACCATCGAAAAGACCGGTTTGCTCACCGAGCTGCGTTCGCGCGAGTTCTATGAGAAGCCCACGGCTGAGCGCAAGCGCAAGCATGCTGCCGCTGTGAAGCGCCACTACAAGCGCATCCGTAGCCAACAACTGCCCCCGCGCCTGTATTGATTTTTGATTCCCGAATCTATTGATTCCAGAATCATTCATCCAGGATCTACTCGCCCGAGTCGACGTCGTCGACGTAGTCGGGCGATATGTGCAGTTGCGAAAGGGTGGGGCCAACTTGCTTGGCCTATGCCCCTTTCATAACGAAAAAAGTCCGTCATTTACTGTCAGCCCCACCAAGCAGTTCTATCACTGCTTCGGCTGTGGAGCACACGGCAGTGCCATCACTTTTCTGATGGAACATACGGGTACCAGTTTCCCCGAAGCCGTGCGTACGCTCGCGGCTTCGGCGGGAATGACGGTTCCCGAAGAAAATCGTAGTCCACGCCAGCAACAGGAATCCGCGCGCCGTAAGGCCGAGGAGTCTCGTCATACGCAGGTGCTGGATGCCGCTCAGGCGCATTACCTGAAGCAGTTGCGTGCATCGCCTGCGGCGATCCGCTACCTGAAACAGCGTGGCCTGACTGGCGAAATTGCTGCGCATTTCGGCCTGGGCTGGTCGGGGACCGACCGCCACGGCTTGTCGCAAGTTTTCCCTAATTACGAAGACCCCACTTTGGTGGAGTCCGGCCTTGTCATTGAGTCCGAAGACGGGCGCCGTTACGACCGTTTCCGTGAACGTGTCATGTTTCCGATCCGCAACGCGCGAGGAAGCTTGATCGGGTTCGGCGGACGCATCATCGGCAAGGGCGAGCCCAAGTACCTGAATTCCCCCGAAACGCCTCTGTTCTCCAAGGGCCACGAGCTCTATGGTTTGTGGGAGGCCCGCCAGTCCATCCGGCAGGAAGGGCAGGTGATCGTGGTCGAAGGCTATATGGACGTCGTCGGGCTGGCGCAGCAAGGCATTGCCAATGCTGTCGCCACACTTGGCACCGCCACCACCCCTGACCACGTGAAGAAGCTGCTTCGCACCAGCGACAAGGTGATCTTCAGTTTCGATGGGGACGGAGCCGGGCGCCGAGCGGCCTGGCGCGCGTTGCAGGCCTGCCTGCCCGTGCTTCGCGATGACATCGCGATCCGCTTCCTGTTTTTGCCTTCGGAACATGACCCGGATTCTTATGTTCGCGAGTTGGGCGCTGAGGCGTTTCGGGCCTGTCTGGGCGATGCGGTCGCCCTGTCGCGATTCTTGCTGGATGAATTGGCGTCGCGGCACAACATGAACGAGGCCGAAGGGCGGGCAAGCTGTCTGCACGAAGCCAAACCCCTGTTGGCTGCCATTCCCGAGTGCGCGTTGCGCGTGCAGATCGAGCGGGAGATGGCCAAGCTGGTCCAACTGACGCCCGAAGAGATGTCGCAGATTTTGGCCCAACAGCCGGCCAAGCCCTTTGCTCCGGCGCCAGCGGCCAAGCCCGCGTCGGGTGATGTGGCGCCCGCCACGGGTTCGACAGGGTCGGATCATGACGGCGGTTACGCAGATATGGGCTACGACTTTGCCGGGCATGACTTCAGCGACATCCCTGCCGACGAGCCGGACTACGCCGACTATGGCCATTTCCCGTCTCAAGGCGGACCATCAGCAGGCGCAGGCGGCGGCGGTCAGCGCGCGGGTGGCAAACCGGAATGGAAAGGCAAGAGCGATTGGAAGGGCAAAGGCGATTGGAAGGGCAAAGGCGATTGGAAGGGCGGCAAGGGCAACTGGAAAGGACGCCGCGATAACGATGTCGGCGGTTTCGAAGGGCGCCGTACGATGCCGTCCTTGGCAAAGCGCTTGCTGGGATTGTTGCTGGCGCACCCGGAATTAGTTGATTCCATGGGAGATCAGCAGCTTGAAGTCATCGACCATGGCCCCCATCTAGGATTAGTAAGAGACTTGATCATGCTGGCGCAGTCCAGCGGTGCGCGCCATGTGGGCGCGTTGCTCGAGGCCGCGGAACCTGATTCGGACTTGGCCACAGTTCTGAAGGGCTTGCGGGCCGATATCCTGTCGCAGGAAGACTTGCCCGACCCCCAGACCGAGTGGGATGACGCCTTGCGGCGGATTGAGTTTGACTCAGCCAAGCTCGAAATGGCGAAGTTGGCGGCAGCGGGATTGGCGACTGACGAGGCTCGGAAGCGCTACCTGGAACTTTCCAGCCGATTGGCCGTGCTGAAAGGTGCCGGGATACGTTAAATGCGCTAAAATCAAAGGTTGTCCGCTTGCCGGAAGCTCGCGGTTCTTGGCCCTATTTGATTCATTTGCAGTTGATTTCAGCTTAATTCTTCCTGAATTTGCTGGGGTCCTGAATGATGGCACCTCTGGTGCTGCTGGATGGGGCGCCAGAACTTGCAGCTATTTCAGTAAAAGTGCGCGGAAAGCTGGAATCAATTCTGGCTGTTGGAATCTAAGAAAGACGGGTTGAAGAAAGCGATTCGACGGGCGACGTGGGGTAAACCTATAGAAGGGGCCCCCCTAGAAATCTGTTGAAGCCAGCCTTTGTAGTAAGGCTTTAGTAGTAAGGCTTTAGTAGTAAGACTTTGAAGTAAGCCTTCGAACGATAAGTGAAGACAAAATTTTAGGTTTAAGCGTTGGGATTTAAGCGGATGTTTAGGTTAAACACCAACGCTTAAACATTACTTCGTTAATTATTATGCTGACAGCGTATCGCTGAAGGCTGAGCGGTGAATCAGGCAGTTCAGCGGCGAGCATTTTTGCGTAGCGTTAGTGGTCTGGGTGCTGTGTCTACATAAGCTGCTAGGGGCAACGACCCCATAAGCAAGCAAAGCCTATTTATAGGCAGACAGCCCCCCCGACGCCCGGAATCCGCCGCGGAATGAGGTCATGCACGCCAAGCGCCCAACAGGTATTGCACCTGAATGGCGCCAAGCGAGCTCGAAAGAGTTGGCGCTGCGAACAACGCAGCCGCGTGGCCTTAGCCGATTCACCAGTTTTACCCGTATTTGCGCCGCGCTGGGCCACCGTCCAGGGCGGCTTTATGCGGTGCAACATGCCCAAACGGGTTGCGACGACCACGGAAGCGACTATGACCAAATCCACCGGCAAATCCTCCTCTGCAATTGATGCGGCTGAAATCAAGGCCCCTGCGGCCAAGCGCGCCGTAAGCATGGCGGCGGAAAAAGCGCCCGCCAAGACGGCGGTGAAGGTCGCCAAGCCCGCTGCCAAGACGGCTGCCAAAAAGGCAACCAAGACGGCTGCGGCTGATAAGCCCGAAAAAGTGACGAAGGCACGCGCCAAGAAGGCTGAGGACAAGCTCGCCGACTTGGTGGGTGGCAGCGCGCCGCGTTCGGGCCCGGTTCCGAGCGGCCGCCGCCCGGGCCGTCCCGCCAAGAACGCCAATAACGATTCCGACGGTTTCGACGACACGATGGACGGCGAAGGCGAAGTCCTGCCTGATCTGAAGCCGCCCAAGCGCGGCGGCAAGCGCGGCAAGGCTGATCCCAAGGATCTGATCTCCCGCGGCCCCGTGACGCCGGAAGAATACGAAGCTCGCCGCAACCGCCTGAAGCAGCTGATCAAGCTGGGCAAGGACCGCGGCTACCTGACCTACGGCGAAATCAACGACCATCTGCCTGACGATCTGGTCGACGCCGAAGCCATCGACGGCATCATCAGCACGTTTAGCGACATGGGGATCGCGGTCTACGATCAGGCCCCCGACGCTGAAACGCTGCTGATGAGCGAAAACGCCCCGGTTGCGTCCAACGACGACGACGTCGAAGACGAAGCCGAAGCTGCTTTGACCACGGTGGATTCCGACTTCGGCCGCACCACCGACCCCGTGCGTATGTACATGCGCGAAATGGGCTCGGTTGAGCTGCTGACGCGCGAAGGCGAAATCGAAATCGCCAAGCGCATCGAAGACGGTCTGAAGCACATGGTCATGGCCATCTCGGCCTGCCCGACCACGATCAACGAAATCCTGGCCCACATCCTGCGCGTGCGGGAAGGCCAGGCGCAGATCGACGAAGTGGTCGACGGCCTGGTTGATCCGGAAGACGGTGAAGAATACGCCGGCGCCGGTGTCACCGCCGACGAAGACGAAAGCGATGACGGCCCCGCGGGCGGCATGTCCAGCAAGCAGCTGGAAGACCTGCGCGTGAAGGCGCTGGCCAAGTTCGACGAAGTCAACAAGCAGTTCGACAAGATGCGCCTGTCGTACGAGAAGGACGGCTACAAGTCGGACATCTACGTGCGCGCCCAGGAATCCATCCAGAACGAGCTGATGGGCATCCGCTTCACGGCCAAGATGGTTGAGAAGCTGGCTGACACGCTGCGCAACCAGGTTGAAGAAGTGCGCCAGCTTGAGCGCGCCGTTCTGCACACGTGTGTGGACCGTGCCGGCATGCCGCGCACGCACTTCATCAAGGTCTTCCCGGGCAACGAAACCAACCTGCAGTGGGTGGTGGACGAAGTCGCGGCCGGTCATCCGTACGCCGAGACGCTCGAGCGCCAGATTCCCGCCGTGCAAGAACTGCAGCAAAAGCTGATCGACCTGCAAACGCGCGTCGTGCTGCCGCTGAAGGACTTGAAGGACGTCAACAAGCGCATGGCCACTGGCGAAGCCAAGGCTCGCAAGGCCAAGCGCGAAATGACCGAGGCCAACCTGCGTCTGGTGATCTCGATTGCCAAGAAGTACACGAACCGTGGCCTGCAATTCCTGGATCTGATTCAGGAAGGCAACATCGGCTTGATGAAGGCCGTGGACAAGTTCGAATACCGTCGCGGCTACAAGTTCTCGACGTACGCCACGTGGTGGATTCGTCAGGCCATCACGCGCTCGATCGCCGACCAGGCGCGCACCATCCGTATCCCGGTTCACATGATCGAAACGATCAACAAGATGAACCGGATCAGTCGTCAGATTCTGCAGGAAACCGGCGCTGAGCCCGATCCCGCGACCCTGGCGCAGAAGATGGACATGCCCGAGGACAAGATCCGTAAGATCCTGAAGATCGCGAAAGAGCCGATCTCCATGGAAACGCCGATCGGTGACGACGATGATTCGCACTTGGGCGATTTCATTGAAGATACGTCGACTCTGGCGCCTTCGGATGCGGCTTTGCACGGTTCCATGCGTGATGTGGTCAAGGAAGTGCTAGACTCTCTCACCCCGCGTGAAGCCAAGGTTCTGCGTATGCGTTTCGGTATCGAAATGAGCACCGACCAGACCCTGGAAGAAGTGGGCAAGCAATTCGACGTGACTCGCGAGCGCATCCGCCAAATAGAGGCTAAAGCGCTGCGCAAGCTGCGTCACCCCAGCCGGGCCGATAAGCTGAAGAGCTTCCTGGAAGGGCAGTAATTTTTTCCTGGGCCTCTAGCTCATGCCTGGTTAGAGCAGCGGACTCATAATCCGTTGGTGCCGAGTTCGACTCTCGGGGGGCCTACCAAAGAAATCAAGGGGTTACGCCAGTTTGGCGTAACCCCTTGTTCTTTATGGAATGGCCTGTGTCCAGTAGTGTGTACGGCGCCGCTAGTGCGCCGACCCGACGTGTCAGTCAAACACATTCAACAGCACGTCCGCGACCACGGCGGTCGCTACGGCGACAAGAATAAGATCTGTGCCAGCAACCTGCCATTCGTAGCCAGGGTATACCGGCAGCCTCGCCAGCATGGGGGCAGGAACCATCTTCTTGGCAATTCCTGGGGGCAGAGGCTTTCCTCGGGCGAGATTTTTCCGGATACCGGGTGGCAGCGAGCTATAGCCAGATAACCCGTACTCTCGCGCATAGCCTTGGGCGGTTGATAGGGTTATGCCGGCGTACCGTAGCGTGACGCTACCGCCGTCGCCATGGCTATCTCCGCCCTTGCCCTTGGACGACTGGCCCTTGTCGCTCTTGCCCTTGTTGTTGCTGTTGCCATTGCCATTGTTGCCTTGGCCCTGTCCCGCGTTGTCGGGTTTTCCTTTGCCTTCCGGTGGAGCTGCGGAGGTTGCACTGGCCCAGGCCACACAGCATGCGGCGGCAATCACAACAAGCTTCAACGTTGGACGATACATAGCAAATACTCCCTCGGCAGCGCAAATGCGCTGAGGTGATTCTAGAACGGGTGATCCAGCGTAGCGGGGCAACGTCTGATAAAGATGTAATGGTTAGGTACGTCCGTGACGTGACACACCCACCTTCAGCCGTCAGTGCTCGAATGTTCAGACTTGGAAAACATACTTCGTCACGAAGTAATTAATCCTGCTAATTGGTTGAGGCTCAAAATTTCACAATGACACTTTGGATTCGGCCACTCGCCACGCCGCCACGCGTAACATCCTTCGTATTGACTAGTCTGAATGGGTCTAGGGCGTGGATGCCGTCCGTGCGACGATGACCCTGTCCCGCGCTAATTTCGCGCGGCCGAGCGCGAGGTTTTCGATGAGCGATACGAAGCAAGGAAATCCCGGAAAAAAGCCTGATCCTTCACAGAAATCCGAACAGCCCGCCGAACCCGTCGACGTGCCGAAGGACAAGGGCGACGCCCCAAGACGCATGCGCTGGCCCGCTGATTTTCCCGCTAAGCACTGACCCCGTCAGCGCGACGCCATCTCTTTTTTTCCGTGTCGTTGTGTCTCGACTCTGCCCCGGGCTTATTGAACGCTGAGTCCAAACTGGCGTATTTGACGCGCAGAGATTGAGTCCGTTTGTGCATCGACATTGATTGTCAGTTTCTACCTAGAATTTGCGCAGGTTGCGTGGTCTTTCACACCCTCGCTTTTCTTTTTGATAAGTGATTTTTTGTGGTTTAAAAATATCACTATAGTGGTCGACTTCAACACCCTCTGGATGGTATGGTGCGGACTCTCATTCACTTCTGAGGCCATTGCGGACACGGGACGCCTGGTGCTGGATTGACCCTGCATGAGTCAGGCAAGTGGGCGCAGTTGGCATACTTTCTTCGCATTGGGGAGGTATGAACGATGTCTTATCTGGGTATCGAGGTGTCCGAACTCAAACTGCGCTGCACCCTGCTGCTCGGACCGAAGAACGACAAGTGCAAGCGCAAGGTGGTGGGCAATAATCGGCAAGGCGTGTACGAGCTGATTCGATGGTGTGCCAAACACGGGGTGTCGTCGGATCAGGTGCATGGCGTGATGGACGGCACAGGGCTTCACCACGAGCAGTCGGCCACGACGCTGCATGACACAGGCGCGACGGTTTCGCTCGTGAACCCGGAAAATGTTCATGACTTTGGCCAGACGCGGAACATGCCATCTCGGACCGATGGGCTCGATAGTCTGACGCTGGCTCGCTATGGTGTCGCGGCGCAACCGCCGACTTGGCAGCCGCCTCCTGCCCACGTCCGTGCACTTCGTGATTTGGTGGCGCAATGGGAGGCGTTGTCCGAAGACCGGACGCGATCGCTGAACCGGTTAAAAAAGGCTGACGCGAGCGCTGCGCTGGCGTTGGTGGAAAGCTCGATCAGCAATTCGCTGTGTTTCTATGATGGCGAAATGGCACGGTTGGAAAGGGCGATTGATGATCACATCGACCACCATTCGGACCTGCAAGAAGACGCTGCCTTACTCGCGATGATTCCCGGGACGTGTCTGAACCGATCCCCATCGCGTGAGAATTGTTGAACATCATCCCCGGTTTCATTTTGTAGTATCTCCACTGAAAGCAATTAGAAAGGTGGAGAAATGCCGGCTTGTAATGATTGCGAGGGCATTGTTCAGAATAAACGTGGCGCGCCCGGTCACGATCGGTTGATATGCCTGGAAGTCGTCAGAAGCTTGGCGTCGGCCACGCGCGGCGCCAGGCACGAAGCATTCATTTGCTCGGTCTGCAATACCGAGTGGGACCATCTGCACGACAAGAAAGACGAGAACGCTGGCTGGAGCCGGTGTTAGACCGCCAGCGCGAGCGCACGGTTGACGCTAGTGCCGCCGTTGTCACCGCGGCGCCATTCCCTTTCGTAGCCGGTTCGGCGCTTCCATCAGCGACGTCGTCATGTCGTCGCGTTCTTGCACACAGGGTTCGTCGCGCAAAGCTTTCATGAAGTCGTCGTAGAGCTCGCCGGTTAGACCGGCGGGACGCTTGAAATCACCCGACAGCTGATAGGCGCGCAGCAGAACGGACCTAAGCCGTTTGACCTCCCAGAGCAGGGAGATCACATCGGGATTCCAGGGCTGACGCTCGCGGATGGTGCGCAGGTCGGCGTGGGAGAGGGGGGATTTGAACGGCATAGTGGAAAATACTGTTTATATATCCAGTATAGTCCGCGATAAACGGGGTCATTTCATCGGCGTGGCAATCAATTTTTCAGCGGGGTAGGGCACGAGGAAGTCGCGGGTTCGGTCGCTGGACGACGTCAGCCAGTCGCCGTAGGCGCCTTCGGGCAGGATGACGACCATGCGCTTTTCCTCGCCGGGCCGGTGGTAGCGCTGGAACAGCGGGTCGTGGTCGGCGTTGATGGTCAACATGGTGAAGCTCTCATTGAGCTGGCCGCCGGCATCGCGCCATCGGTCCCATAGGCCGGCGATCCCTAGCGGAGCCCCATCGGCTCGCGCAAAGCGCGTGGAAATAGCCGAACCCGACCGCCAATCCGGCTCGAATATCGCGTCTGCGGGAATGATGCAACGTTGCGCCCGGCGCCAAGCGTTGCTGAACGTGAACGACTTGGCGGCGGTCTCGCTGCGTGCATTGAACGTAGAGAGTTTGCCCGCCTTGTCTTGCCCGTCGGCGCGAGTGAACGCAGAGATCAAACCCCAGCGGCCGCTTACGGCTTCGCGCTCGGGAACGGCGTCGTCGCCGGCGTCGTGTTCCACCGGCCTGCGCACGAATACTCCCTGATATCGAGGCCACATGTCATAGGGGCCGGCAGCGGATGTCGTGCGCACGCCGAACTTCTGTAGCAGCAGTTCGGCATCCTTCAGCGTCTGATAGTGCGAACACATGCATGCCTCGTCAGGGGGGAAGCGGCGAAATCAGTATACGGGTGTCTGTCAGCCTTCCGTTGGCATCCTGAGAGTACGATTTATTCCATGGAAAAACCTTCATCACAGCAGGCCCTGCTCTGGGTAGTCGCGGCCTGCTTTTTCATGCAGACGCTGGACACCACGATCGTCAACACCGCCTTGCCGTCGATTGCACGCAGCTTGGGCGAGGACGTGCTGGCGTTGAAGCCTGTGGTGGTCGCGTACACGCTGACCATGGCAATGTTCACGCCGGCGTCGGGCTGGCTGGCGGATCGCTATGGCACGCGTCGCGTGTACTTGGCGGCCATTTTGATATTTGCCGTGGGCTCGGTGTTTTGCGCCGTGGCTCAGACGCTGACGCAGTTGACGATTGCGCGAGTGGTGCAGGGCGTGGGCGGCTCCATGCTGTTGCCGATCGGGCGCCTGGCGGTCCTGCGCACGGTGCCGGGTGACCAATACATATCGGCGTTGGCCTTCGTGTCGATCGCGGGTCAGATCGGTCCTATTTTTGGTCCGACCCTAGGCGGGTTGCTGGTGCAGGTGGCAAGCTGGCACTGGATTTTCATGATCAATGTCCCGATCGGAATCGCAGGCCTGTTTGCCGTGCGCCGCTACTTGCCTGAAGACGCATTGACGGATGTGGCGCCGTTCGATGTGCTGGGTTGCGCCTTGTTGTCGTTGTGCATGGTGTCGTTTTCGCTTGGCCTGGACTTGCCGGCGGGTGCCGGCCGTATGGCGTGGTCGGCGGGCTTGTTCGCGCTTAGCGCCCTGACGGTGTTGTTATATGTGGTGCATGCGCGCCGGCGTCAGAATCCGCTTTTCCAGTTGCGGTTATTTAACGAGCCTAATTTCAGCGTCGGCTTGGTGGGCAATCTGGTTTGCCGGATCGGCAGCAGTGCGGTGCCTTTCCTGTTGCCGCTGTTGCTGCAATTGCAGTTGGGCTATAGCCCGCTGCAATCGGGGCTGATGATGCTGCCCGCTGCAATTGCGGGGACGATATCCAAACCGTGGATCGCCCCGCTTGTCCGGCGTTTCGGCTACGACACGTTCCTGTTGGTCAATACGCTGTTGGTCGGTGCGTCGATCGTGTCGTTTGCCGCGATTTCACCAGGGTGGCCACTCGCGTTGCAGGTGCTTCAGCTTGCCCTGTTCGGTGCGACCAACTCCATGCAATTTGCGGCGATGAACAGTGTGACGTTGAAAGGACTGAGCAAGCGGGACGCCGCCAGCGGGAACAGTCTGTTTTCAATGATCCAGATGCTCGCCATCGGCTTGGGTGTGACCATCGGTGGCGGGTTGGTCGGCATGTTCTCGGGCGAGGCGAATGCCGCATTGGGCCGCGCATTCACGTTGAGCTTCGTCTGTGTGGGCGTCATCACCTTGTTATCTGCCTGGGTGTTCCGGCGGCTGGATATGACGCAATTGGGACGTCCGGCAGGCAACCGGCCAGCCGCTGGCTAACGAATTCTGAGAGCCGGAAATGGAAGAGCGCCCCAGCTCTAGATGAGTCTGAGGCGCTCCTGCCCGGCTTCGCACGCGATGGGTGTCAGACAGCCCGGCAACTCAAATCTACTGCTCGGCAATCACGTCGACAATAGGGAAAACCCTGGAAAATTAGTGGCTTACATGATTTCCTAGCGATAGGAACATCGAGCCTGAATCGCCCCTCGCCGCCGTTGGCGCGAGGGGCTTTTCTTTGTGCATCGCAATGGATTTTTCGTTGAAAAAAGGGGCGTGATCAATTTGCCCACCTCGGTATCTGCGAATTGTGGCCCCTGCGTGGCAAGCCGACACTGCAGCCTACTTTCAAGGAACCGGAGAGCAGAGATGCGGGCGATACGTTTACGTCAGTTGGGCCAAGGCATGACCGAGTACATCGTGGTCGTGGCCTTGGTGGCCGTTGCGGCGATCGCCGTCTATCAGTACTTCGGGCAAGTGGTGCGCTCGCAGACGGCGGCCATGGCGCGCGAACTTGCAGGGGAAGACGGTGGCACGCAAACGCGCGCCGCGCAGCAAGCGGCGCAGAAGGCGGCGGCGCAAACCAAGGCGCGTTCGCTCAAGTCCTTTACCGGCAATGCCACGGATGCGAAGTGATCATCCATCGTCACATGCCACCGTATCGACAGCACGGCCAAGCCTTGGTGCTGGGCATGTTGATCGTGTCCGTGGCTGCGGCTTCTCTGGTCGTGCTCTACAACCTGGGCCAGACGGTAGCAGGCCGTATTCGCCTGACGCACGCGGCGGATGCGGCCGCTTACAGCGGCGCGCTTGAGCAGGCTCGCGTGCTTAACGCCATCGCTTATGTCAATCGAACACAGATTGCGCATCAGGTCGCGATGGCGCATCTGGTCACGCTTGCCGCGTCGGCGCAGTATGGCCGCGCATTGCACGCGCAGCGCACGCGGGGGAATCCGCCGGCCAGTCTGATTGCGATGTTGTTCGGGCCAGAGATGGGGCTGGCGTACCGCGCCGGACAAGCGTCGCCTATTGTTGACGCGCAGTTGGCAAGCGCATTCGCGCAGCACGACCGTGTTGTGCATCAAGTGTTGGAAACTGCCGCCAATTCGGCGATGGCGGAGTTGACCAAAACGCGTGATCGCATCATGCAAAAGGTGCTTGCCGCCAATCTGGACGACCTGGCTTCAGCAGGCGCTCAGCGTGCAGGGAGCGTTGCCGTGCGTCTGTTGTCGGACGCATGGCCGGGCTTTTTGGAACGCCATCGCGCCAACCGAAAAACGGGCTTGTGGCCAGCAGTAGATCTAGCGGCAAGCCGCTACGGATTTCTGAAACCGCGCAACGCCACGCGGCGCAATCCTTGGCCGGTCAGCCATCGCTGCCCGTTGAAGCGTCATGAGCTGCGCCGCCGGGGTTCGACATGGCTTGGGCCGGACGGACGGTGGGGCGCATTGGATACGCAGTCGTTCCATGCCCTGCGATCAAACCGCTGGGTCGGTTGCTATTTTCGTGAATACGCCATGGGTTGGGGGACCACGCAAGGTCAGAAAAGCAAAGGACCCGACGGCCTTGATTATGTGGATGAACCGCCTGCTGATTTTTCTCAAGAGGATTTTTGGCGCTGGGTAGAGCAGTCGACATCGTGGGACATCTTCAACGGCGTGACGAATCCCATGGCCAATTCCTACGCGATGGCGTCCGCACAACGGTGGCCAGGCCGAGGCCTGCCAGCCTACCGTGAAGTCGCGTCGTCGCGCATGCACGTGCCCTTGCGCTTCGCGGTCAGCGTGCGAATGGCTGGCACCCTCTTGAAGACGACGGATGCGGCTAGCGCAGTGGCTTCACCCGTCGGCATGTTCCGCTATGCCGCGTTGGGGCGGTCAGGGGGAATAAGCGTGACCAGCGCCGCAGAAACGTACTTCTTGCGCGCGGAGCCGCGTGCTGACGGCCGCGGCGAACTGGCCACGCTGTTTCGTCCGTATTGGCAGGCCCGTCTCTCCGCCGTGTCTTCTCAGGAACGGCTGCAGGCCAGGGGAACACCATGACGCAGATTGCAAAGAAACCCACGTCGCCCGGTCAACAAAGGGGGCAGGCTGTTATCGAGGCAATGGTGCTGGTGCCTTTGATGGGCGTACTGATCTGGGCGGTGTCGTGGGTGGGTAGCCTGCAGTTCTCCGCGCAGCAGATGTCTCAGGCCAGCCGCAAGGCTGCCATGGCAGCGGCAATGGGGCAACCGCTCAGCCCGCGTGATGCGATGACGGCTACAGGCCTGAACCGGCGCGTCGAGGCCTTGACGGGTGTAGCCGCGCTGCAGGTGGCTCTGTTGCAGGACGAATGGTTTGGCGGGGAGCTACAGCTGCTGTCCGTGCACGCAAACGCAAACGCAAACGCAAACGCAAACGCAAACGCAAACCCACACCCACGCGCGCCCCATCTTGTCTCTGCGGTTACGGCGCCGATCACTCGCTACACCCGAGTCGCGGTGGGGACGGGGTATGCGCACGGGGATAAGGACGCCATGCATCGCATCGCCAGCGCGCCGACGGCATGGCGGCAGGCGCAACGCCTCTCCGTGGCGCAAGCGCGGCGATTCGAGTCGCTTGTCGCGCGCATGGACGGCCCTTGGGGCAGGCCTTCGATGCAGACGGATTGGCTTTCCGCATGGGCGGATGTGGTGCCGGTGGATCGGCTGAAACAACAAAGAGGGCAAGCTAAATGAGCACGTATTCGCAGGCTAAGTCTCGCCGAGACCGACGAGCCATCGTTCGCCCTGTCTATTTGCCGATGCTGATGAGCGGGCTGGCCGGAATCGCCATGCCCGCTTTCGCAGGGCCCGCCGATCTTGCTACACCTGCGCTGACGGAGGCGGTCCCGGGAAAGGCGATGTTGAGCCGACTGCGTTTCCCTCCAGGCTCCAGCCACGTTCTGTTGGCCGATCAGCTCTGGCTCCACGGCTATCCCGCGCAGGTGGTGGTGTTTGATACGCCAGCCACTGCGCCTGATTTGATCCGCATGCTCTCTGCGCAGCAGCCGGCGCTGGCTGACTTGAATGTGCTGCCGGGGCAGTTGATTTTGTCGGGACGTGTCGGTGACGAGCAGTGGGTGGCGC
>Ga0213823_1000494_pt1 | contig 32895 bp, 29 predicted proteins | sample MC6MC0907MG_FD_179887 | JGI IMG/M metagenome (GOLD analysis project Ga0213823, IMG submission 179887) | Enriched soil aggregate microbial communities from Iowa State University, Ames, United States - MC6-MC0907-MG | ecosystem: Environmental > Terrestrial > Soil > Unclassified | place: USA: Iowa...
CGAGCGTCTGCGCGCCGAAGGTATCGAAGTGGTGCTGACCCGCGAGCCCGGCGGTACGCCACTGGCCGAGCGCATTCGCGATGTGCTGCTGGCCCCGGCCGATGAAGTCATGAACCCCGATACCGAGCTGCTGCTGGTGTTCGCCGCGCGCGCCCAGCATCTGGCCGAAGTGATCCGCCCGGCGCTGGCTCGTGGCGCTGTGGTGCTGTGTGATCGTTTCACTGCGACGTTAGTTTCGGTCATCTCCCTATGTAAACCCTTTGGAAACTCTTCCTCCACCCCGCGTTTCGCTGCTTAAGCTCATAATTCATAGGTACTTAAGCACCTTTAAAGCCTCAACCCCTCTCTGAAATCGCTCGAAAATCAAAAAAATGTAAACCCGAGCATCATCACCCTCCGATACCCCCCGAATGTAAACCTTCCACACTGTTTTCCGTCAAAAAATGAATCGATTTTTGACCCCAAATGTAAACCCTAGCTTTTTGCATCCAGTTGAAAGCATTCCAGGACAGTTCTGAGAGCCCTGACACGTATAGTCCATCACATGGCATGACAAGCGATTTATGGGGCTCACAAAGGCCCAGAAGACCTCTGATAGGGTTGTGGCCATTGGCCGGAATTTGAGTAGGATGGCGTTCGACCAGAAGCATAATTTCACAAAAAACCATCCCCCTCGGACTGTTCGCTAAATGGCAATCAAATTAGAGATCCACGCTACCGACCCGGAAGTCATCTCGCTGGTTCAGCGCTACTGGGCGATGAACGAGGAGTGTAGGCCTGTAGAGAAGGTCGACGCGCTGTTGCCATTTCGTGAGATTTTAAAAAGTCATGCTCTTGCGGGCTTCATCAGAACGCAGTGCACAGCGTTTGACGAAAACCAGAGCTGTTCAATCTGCGGTTGCGCGTTGAGTATTACCAGTAGATCCGAGGTGAAGAGATACAAGCAGCACCCACTCTCGCCTTGCGCTGCCTGCAAGGCCGTGTTGGACGAAGCGCGGCGAGTGTCTGAGGCAGAAGCACAGGCGGAGTTGGAGCGGCGGGTCGCGAATCGTATCGGAATCGTAGATGCGCTAACGATCCGCTACGATGCAGTCCCCGATGACGTTGCGCTGATGTTGCTCGCGCTTGACCGTGCTGTTGCGCCTAGGCTTGTCGGGGGATGTTTTACGTACCGAGATTGCCACGCCCTGGCACCCATTTGGGTCGAGGAGTTTGTCGATCGGTTGTGGAATGCGAAAGTGTTATCCGACGCTCCTCGCGCCACTGGAGCTGCCGCCTATTCAGTGAAAGATGAAGGCTTGAGCTACTACTCGAATCGAATCAAATTTTCCCTGGTCCCGGATGAGTTTCTGGGAGCAGGCACGGAAGCATTTCAAGAACTCATCATTCGGCCTTACACGGACAAAAAACGCCTATTGGCCCTGTGGTACGACTACGCTGTGGTCGACTGCATGGCCTATCTGTACGATCAGTGCGAGGAACATAGGCTGCAAGTTCCACCTACAAAACTTAACGAAATCAAAAGTACCGTATACACCGCACTGAAGTTTTTCAGTGTCGCTGAGGTGTGGTGCATGATGTGGCGGGTTGTGCAAAATACAGCGAGTCTTTCCAATCGCAAGTACTACACGAGAGAGAAAGCTGCTGCCACCATGCCTGGGAAGTTATTGCACCAATTCGAGGCGGCTCGGAAGGGGAATACCGAGCTAACTAAGTATCAACGGATTAAATCGCTGCCGGCAGGGATGCTGGGTCAAGTCTTCAATGAGTTTTACGGCCTTGATGAAGATACTGATAGTGCAGTTGTTATTAAATTGTTTGCCGAAGAATCTCAGGATCGAAACGAAATAGAAGCCAAAGTTGACGCAAAAGTTCGGGCTCTTATGGCCGCGGCATTGGAGAATGATATGGCCGCAGCGGTGATGTTTGATTTTGCTGAGTTGATCCGCAATGGCGCTGGTATTTCGGACGCAATTGAGCAGATTGTGGAGGTTTACGCGGTGAGCAGTAATAGTGAAGTTGAAGTTTAGTGGTTGTAACATATGGGCTGTATCCCGGCTTGGCAGGAAATTAGACTCGCTATACTGGGTGGGGGAGGGGGTTAGAAGTTTGGTAGATAAATGCTCCATTAGATATCAGCGTCATTGAAAAGTAGATTTGGGTCTAACGTAGTCCTTTCAATCCCCTCCAGCAGAGCTTTTACAAAGGCTTCTGACTCTTCTTGCTTCGGTGCGTCTGGTATTAAAAGGTGATCGGTTTTGGAGGTTTTGAGAACAATCATTCTGTATATTAATGCCATGGATCGCAGGAATATTTTACGTGGTGGGGAGCTTTTCTCGCCAATGCCATAGTAATTTAGCTCCATGCAGCGAGACTGATACTGTGTGTTTCAAATGATTTAGCTGCGGTGCTATGGGCGAACTCGTTTCTGATAGCGCGGAGGAGGTTCAAGTCTTGTCTGACGACGTTAGGTAGCAATCCCAACAAGAAAGCATGGTCAATTCTTCCTGAGAATGATCCAAGCGCGCCCTGAAAATTAAATGCATCCTTAATAAGCTTCTTGTGATTAACCATTTTTGACTTTATGAGCTTGGCTAGTTCTTCGCTGAGGATCTCTGCGGCTACCAGGGCGGCCCCTCGGTCGCTCTCTGCGTTAAGAGTCTGAGTGAACTCGTTAAGTTGCCTAAAGCTGACAGCAGCTTCCTTCGTTAGGTAGCTGTAAACCAGCTCTTCAAGTTCATCCATGAATCGTTGTTCGTCGTTTTTTTCGCTATTAGTCATTTTCTCTTTAACCATGATCTTTGTAGTCGAGTTTCTTTCAGTCTAGCCGGGAAAGTGTCGGAAGAAAAAATTAAGCAAAATCAAACCTATTCAGGTTGCTTCCAGATTTTAGGTAATCTTTTTAAGGTAATAGAATTAATCTCAACGCCACCATGTAGCTTTTAGAAGTAGCCACGCTCCTAGTCACCTGGTATCCCTTGAGACTCTTCGTGCAGCGGGTCATTTGCTGATGTTCGCTGCGCGAAGTGAGCCAGGTGGTACCCGGGGCTGACGGGGGAATGGACGCGTTTCGCCGAGTGCCAAATTCAGGGCGACAGTTCATTCCTCACGTGATGGTTGATCGGAAAAATCGAACGGATGAATCAACGATCAGAAAGCATACAGCCGGTCACGAACAATGTGCGTTTTTACAACCCATCACGCCAAGGCTAGCTTCGTTCCCAAACAACTATTCCGTCGTTCTGGCTTGCATACGGAACAATGTCTGTTTTATCAGGATTATTAGTCGCCGCACGGGATTTTGTTGATATTAAGAGATCAATTTTTTCAGCACCGTTCTGTTTATAATATTGACGGAAGTTCTCGACTAGCTGTTCGTTGCGTCCCATAAGAACGTGTTGCGGTGCAGTGTCGTCCACTAATGCAATGAAGTCGTGGTCGCTGTTTGCTCTGTGATCCCCGCGAGCACGGCTCCCTATTAAAATGAGCTTTTGATAACCGCAATCCTGTAGTTTCAGTAGGCAAAACGAGTGTGTTATGTCCTTTGTACGTTCATCAAGCATGGAAGCTTTTCCTCTTAAAATTTTTTATATGACTATGCGGCTGCACAGCTGGAAATGGTCCGAAAGTTTAACACCTGCATAGTTTCTGAACTATCCCAAAAATCAACTGGGTCGCCCGCTTTTAACCGTGTACTGCCTCGTGGAAAAAGGGGAGTAAACGACGCCAAGCAGGCGGTGGATCGGGGATATTCTGTATTATCCGGATCTAAAGAACTGGCGCGAGCAGGTTAGGCTGACCGCTATGTAGCTGTCTAGCTAGCTACTACTATCGTGGTTTGAGCCCTTTGAATTTTTCCTTGAGAGGCCGAGCACACAGACCTGGGACCAGTTGCCCGTTGGCGTTGTCGAAGCGAGCACGGACTCAGATTGTTCCCTAAGTGGTGTCGATGCGGTTATCTACCGAATCTACAATTCCTTCCCGAGAGAAGCCACTTTCGTTAGCCAGACCCAAGGACACTGGGACATTGGTTTTCGACTCCTGGCTCAGGAAGCGCAGGTAGGTTTGCTCGTCCACCTGGAAGGAAGCGTAGATGGGCGACACTGACACAATTTTGGTGAGTACCGGTGCAGCAGGGCCTGCTGCTACCACGTTACCTACAGTCAATTCGGCGCGGGATACACGGCCAGATACTGGTGCGACGATCTGTGTGTAGCTCAGGTTCACGAAATATTTAGTGGCTTAATAATTTCCACATACGGCTCGGTTATTTTTTTAATGCCAAAGTTTCTCAAGGTCCACGTCGTCGCTACTAGGGCGATGTTCTTTAAGGAGAGGGTCGACTCTTAGTATCATTGGGAGATCAAACGCCGTTCCCGTGACTACACAGCAACCCTTTGCGAGCGTCGGAATAAGTGTTCGTGAGGAATAATCAAGGGTGCTGATAGTGTTTTCCATCAAGTGGAGGTCACGATCATTTACGAGGCGGTGTATGAAGAAGTTGTGAATTTGAGAAACAATTGTTGGAGATATATCTGCTGGGCGTTGACTCGCGAGAGTTAAGTAGGTTCCGTATTTTCGACCTTCTTTAATGATCTCTTCAAAAAGTTCTAGCCTATAATCTTTCCAGATTTCGTGTTCACGGGTTGATTGCTCGGAAAGTATGTTGTGTGCCTCGTCTATAATAAGATGAAGCGTCCGGTCTGGAGGACTCTTAACCACATCTTTATGATGCACATAGGCGTTTTTTGCAATCAAGAGAGGTAATATTTTTTTAATGTCGTTCTTGCATTTTTTAAGAGAGATTACATGGAGCAAAGTAGTAGGTGGTGGTGCATTAACTACGTCAATAACATTGCGAAGACTCGCAAGCATGGATTTAGCTCTTGTTAACACAGGTTGGATATGATCAAACTGTGTGTATCCTTTCACGATGTCTGCGCACAACTGAATATTGGATCTTAGTATAAGCTCCTCAAATGGATCAAGCTCGCCGAGGTCCAGGTTTTTCAGGAGAGGTTCAATATATTTTGAGTATCCTAGGCCGTCAGAGTTGTAGTAGTCTCCACAAGTTCCTTTAAAGTACTTGTCCCGAATGTTGTAGGTGATGGTGCGTAAGTGGTTTTGCAATAGGCTTAAGTCTATAATCCTGGCAATCTCTCTACATAATTCCAGTGCGTCTGGTTTGGCCTCGGCGGAGCTAAACGCTTTTTGAAAAGCAGATTTGGTATAGGACTCAAGTGAGTTAGGTAAATCTTTAAATCTCTCGCGACCATTTAGCACTCGTCTGAGGAAAGGTTGTTGTGTGTTCGTTGTGGCTTGGAAAAGAAGGCTTAGCGTTTCGGCGTCCCAGAAGTGTGATGATTCAACTTTTAACTTGTCCCCTTTCTGTTTCTGATCAAGAATTGTAATCTTTTTTTCAATCGCAGGAAGAATCTGGTTTCCAATATATTCTCCATTGAAGTCGATAATAATAAACTGACTTTTTGATTTTTTAAGTGCTGTGGTTTTATTCTCGAAAAGAGTGGTATATAGCTTTGCTAACGTGTTTGATTTTCCGCTTCCGGTGTTTCCGAATATTCCTAGGTGGCTATTAAATAGTCTGGTCCAAGGTAAGCTTATAGCAACATCCTCTTTAAGCATTGAACCAATTGAAAAGTCGAAGCTTTCGCTCGCCCCGTATATCTGGGCTACTGTAGCTTCGCTAAGTAGAGAGGCTCTATCTCTTATCATAGGCATGTATTTCACGCCTTCGTTAAATATTCCATCAACTATATAACCAATCGGTTTTACATCTACCTTTCGGATGTAAATGGTTTTTGTACTATCTGCGTCCAGCTTACGCTCGTCAAGGTACTCTCCCTCCACGAGGCATACAATATCAATAAAACCTCTCTGTATGCTGATATGTTCTCGTAGTGAAACACCGCGATATTTTACACCGTTGTGGTAGATTGACTCGTGGTTCGAGTCTTCAAAGATTCTTAATGTTATCTTTACTCCAGAAACTGAAATAACCTCTCCTATAATTAAGCTCATACCAGTTCCTCATCTTCCGGCGGTACGTATTTCTGAGGTTTTAGCGAGAAAACATATTTGTTGAAGGCTTCAAAATCCAGATTTTCTCCTAGTGGAGGGCTAATAATGGAAACATTCTTCCAGAGACGAAAGTCCTTCTCAAGATTGCTAGCGCTAGCTCTGCTGTAGCAACATATGAAAGTTTGAAGTTGTGGATTTGAAAGGGATCGTTGAATTAGCTTTAAGATATGCTCGTCAGCAAATGAGAAGCCAAATGTAATTAAAATGGAGTTTGGTTTTTCCAGTTCGTAACTGAGCAGTCTGAGCATTTGGTAGTAATGCTCTTCGAATACAGTTTCATGGAATTTCCATTTCGTTGGATTTACAATTGGGAGTTTGTTGTATGCATTCCAAAAACGGTCCATTTGCACAGTGCTGTATTCAATAGTTGGAATGTTAGCTGTCGTGCCTCCTTTGGTTGTTAGATAGCTTGAAAACTCTGCTATTTTTCTTTGCATGGGAGGTAAAAGTATATTTTTTCGCTCGGCTTGATAATCAACCCTGATTTTTTCATCATCTTTATACCAATACACTGAGCCGTGTAGATTGATAATGTTAATCTGTGGAATGCTGTATGTCGTTCGCTCAAATACCCCGGTTTGACACTGATAAGTGTCGAAGTTTTTGGCGTGAAGATATCTGCTAAAAAAGCCAGAAGCTCCATCGTTTACAACAAAATTGTAGGAGCCTTCACTCAAGATGGTGTTTGCAGCGTGAGCTAGACACCCATCATAGTTTGTTGTGAATATATTGACCTTTCTATTTGAATCCTGCCTTCTATCTAAAAGGCCTAATACCGTCTTCAGGAATATCTCGTAATTTTCCATGTTTGTAGCGGCATCATCTTCCTCAATTTCATCTGGGGCAAAGCTCTGGGCTGGACGTATGCACGTATTGTAGTAGTGCATAAATAGTGCTGTCTTTTTTTCCGGATTATTTTCGAAGTGTGTCGCCAGCGTCTCTATCGTCTCCCGTTGATTTTTTGAGTTTTTAACTTGAAGGGCAAGTGTTGGGAATAAATAGGCGGAAGCACCTGAACCTATGAGAATATTAATATTTTTGTTGTAGATGTCTAGTGGTTGAATTGGATTAAACATATTAGTTTCTTCCGCGCTTGGTTGTTTTTGTTTGGTGGCACCTTTCAGCCCCGGGCTGGCTTATAGGTCACCATAAAAATATCGCTTGAGCATGAATGATTTTTTGAATAAATCGAAGGGGGCGGTGTTGGAACGAAGAATTATTTATTTTAAAGATAAAGGTATCCATAGGACTCTGCCAAAAGTATCTCGTTATTCGCCTTATTTCGTACGTCGAACGACAGGTAATCGCATTTACATCATTTGAAATTGTCGGTTTGAGATTTTTCCATTTTTTCATCTTGGCTACCTTCCTTGATTGCTGGATGGGTAGTGGGCTACCCGAATAGAAATGTACTGATAAGGAGCCTTGGTGCTCGGGTTTTGGAAAGCAACGTAGGCCCTACCAGTAACACTACCCGAAGTCCTAAAGAACCACGTCATGGGAAAAAATTAAAGTTAATGGGCGACCTACCGCAATGGGGTCGATTGCCCATTTAACGTCATCAGGGTCATCCCCCACGTCGGCGTACACCCACCATCAATTCTTGGTACCTGGGATCGTCGCTGAGCTTCGGAGCGGCTTGGACAATTTTGTTAAGACAGGATGTCAGGTCCGATGGAATCCATGGTTGATCCTTTATTGTGAGGCTCAACAGTAAGAGGGCTTCTGCCGGATTGTCGGTGCAAACGGAGCTTTCGTTCATTTCGTGAAGCAATGAATGTGGATGCTCAATGGGCACCAGCCAATCTTGGACGAAAGCCAAGGCCGCGGGAAACTCTTCGCCAGATGTAATGGCCAGGCTTGCCAGTGAGGTTGCTATCGTTGGGGTCACGAGTTGTTTTGATTTAGGCCAGACATCTCGCCAGAAAGGGAGAACTCGATTTTCCCAATAAGCTTCCTTTTGCTCGGCAGCACCCTCCAAAGCTTGGGTTAGAGCCTGCGCTGCGTCTTCGAGCCCCCGCTTAGGCAACTCTTTGAAGGCAGACCTAAATTCTGTAGCTGTGTAGCCCTCGAGCGGGCCTAGCGCCGCATAGGTTAGAAAAGCTGCGAATTGCTGTGCGTGCTCGCCCAATTCTTCATAGTGCTTAGCTGTGTCTAGGAATTGAGTTTTGAATGCTAGCAGTAGAGGGCGATATAAGCGTGGTGACCACAGGAAGCCCTCCCATACTCCCTTTGCTTCAAATGGATAAGTGTTCCAGTCGAATAATGGAAGTAAGCACGACTCTGTCCAGGGGCGATCAACACGGAAAAGGACGATCAACCTCGAACCAAGAATCACTCTGCCATGCCGATATTTTTCTATTGTGGTATCACACAGGTCGCTGAAGAGGCCTTTGATCTGAGTCGGTAGACCATCGTTATCGTTGGGTTGTTTGCCCAACCAGAGATTCAACAACGCCTGAGTGATGTGCCCGATCGGATGGTTTATGGCATCGGTAACTGGATCATTAAGTGGCTCGCCGTTGCTTGTAATTCCTGATTTTGGCTCAAGCGGAAGAGCCATAATCCGTCCGCACAATTCAAGGAGGATCGATTCATCTTGGCTGATAACCTTGGAGACAGCATCGATCCAATACGTAACGCTGTGGACGATCTCAGCAAGGAGGATATCCGGCAACGTTAGTATCCAAGGAGCTGCGTACTGCCATGATCTTTTTGTGCGGCCTTTTTCACCCCAGGTCTGAATGGCTTGTCGCCACCGATTGGCTGGCCATATTCCTTCTTTAGCGAGATCAAGCAATGCGAACACGGCGTTCAATGGATGCCTGCGGCACGTGTCGCGCCAAGTGTCTTCGTAATCCCAGGACTCAGAAGGAGGAGCTTTAAGCCATCGAACTAGCTCGTGTCTTTTGCTTGGGGCGACGTCAATATTTTTGGTTTCGTCATCGTCAGGCTCATCATTTGTGCCCATCCAATTTGAAAACTCATCGCTCTCATTGGAGGCAAGGCACCAGATAGGATTTGCACGAGACAAATCCGACAGGCAGGCCATTGCGTCGCTCCCTAGATAAACCCCTGAGCTTTGCAGTTTGGCGAGCCGACGCCACACTGTGCCGTCTACAATGTTTTTCCATTGTTGAGGTTTGAGATCATTTTTGTACATGCGTCTTGGGGGACCTTCTAGGATTGCCGCCTCAAGTCGTGCTTGAGCTGAAGGGGACATGAGGTGCCCTTGCAGCACGATGAGTCTAAACATTTCGCGTTTGGTGCCCACCGACCAAAGCCACCAAGCATCGTCTGCCAAGAGCCAGTCGACCCATTCATCTGGGTCAATACAGTTATCATGACTGGCAGCGAATAGTGCCAGGCGTTTGTATGTCGCGAACGGAAGCGCAAACCACTCCTGCGCTATCTGCCGGGCCAACGGGATATTTTCGCCGTGGATTAGCAACCATGAGTCCCGCAAAAGCTCGATCAGTATCACCCAATCACGATTTCTGCGGTTCTGGTCATGAGGAGCTATGGAGGGTAGGTCCCAATGAGTTCGATCGGTCTCATAACCAGCTTCACCTAGCTCGCGACGCAACTCCAGTGCATCCATTAACAACTGCTGAAGATCTTTCTGCAACAGGGGCAATGCGACCTTCCATTGGTCACTTTTGAAGTCACGAAAAACCGAATAAATGCCATCAGCCGCTAGGGTTAATTTCCAATCAACAAGGTCACGGATGTTCCCTGGTACGGATGTCTGATTGGGGTCTTCCTTCCAGCTAAATGGTTTCGATATAGCGATCATCGGTGCAAGCAGGTCGCGTAGCTGAAGCCTCGCAGATAGCGTCAGTCCGTCTCGTTTGAAGCGCTCCTGCCAGTCGTAGAGAGTTGAATCGCGCAGCGGTTGTTTGACCCTACCGGTTAACAGTAGCCGCCATAAGATTTGCATCAGATGGCTGGGCTGCGCTTTCGGTGCATTTCTTAAAATCTCTCTTAGCTCAGAGGTCTGCCCCTCATTCTTCAGTCGAGCAAGCAAGCGCAGCCGGTCTTCTATTCTCCAGCGAAACTGGTCATGGATTCGACCACCACGCTCCACTATCCACAGAAGTAAGTCAGGGTTATCCAGGTGCCTAACCAGCCAGCGGCCGATATGGCCCATGACATCGTCCCACTGGGAGTTTGTCTCACTGGCTGAGACCAGCGACATGGAAGACGCAAGGGGGTAGGGCGTCGGTCTTTGGACGAGACTGAATTCTAGCTTTGCATCGGGGGCAATTTGCGCCGTCACGCCAAATCGGTTCAAGTCCGCATGGCGATATCGGGAGTAGGCGAACGCGTCTAGCCAATCCAAGGAAGGTACCGGATCGAAATCGGCAAAAAGCCGAGCAGGTAATCCAGATTTGTCAGAAAGGGCCCAAAGCACTCTCCCTACATAGTCATCTTGCCTAGTGCTGGCCGATGGGCGACTTTGAGCATGAGTAACGATAAATCGTTCCTTTCCCATGACCCCGTCTCTGTAGACTTCTCCCCAGGCCTGGAGCGTCAAATGCAGTGCCGAGTGATCACGAGTGCCAGCTGGCACGTTGTACAGAATTGGGGTGACACCTTTCGCCTCCCATTCCTCTTGTCTGGCTCCCTCTTCTCCAGGGGAGCTTGAGCCGAAGGCCCATGCGTTTGGGGTGATCTCTCCCTGCATTCTATCGGCAGCTATCGCATCCCTCATGTACCTGAGAACTGGGTCATTGATGCTGTATCCAACGAAGCAAACGACATAGTTACGAAAGAGTTCACTAACGAACCTTGCCGCCCAACGCTCGACAAGATAGGCCAAACCAAAATCGCCACTTGTGACTACCAGACGATTCAGGCTCGCCTCGTCGGGACTTTTGGGCAATACACCGTGTAGATAGACCAATCCGTCCCAGCGACTATTTTTCGGAATAGGCAGCATCGGGGCCGAATAGGACTGAAATTTCTGAGAGGCTTTTCTTGCCGCGGTATCGAAAATGCGGTCGAAGTTTGTCGTCACGAGACGAAGCGTGCCATGCCGGGTACGGGCAAGCCTCAGTAATGCGGTATGTGTATCGACGGCACCTTTCTTACGTAGGTTTGGTTTTAGAGCCCTACCCAGAGCTTGTCGGACGGCAAATCGACCTCCGTTTATTCGACGCTCGAGCAGGTCAAGAGTGGCGTCGAATTGGTAGTTTTTGAAGGCTTTTTCCTCGGCACCGCTAAGCTCATCGTGAGCTTCTTTATAGATCAGCTCCACCAAGCCTTTGAAGTCGGTTAAGCCTGCGGGATAGGAAATACCAGCTCCGCAGAAGAATACGACTCGGCCCTCTTCGTGGGCCTGTAGCAACTCATCTGGAATGTCTGGTCCGTCAGTTACAAATTGCATTCCCTGTCCCCATCAACCATGCCGAATGTGCGCGGGAGCCTATTTAGCATGCGCTGGAGCCGGTTAGCCATCCTACCTTTGCCATTGATGCATTAACGACAGGGCATTAAGGCATTGACTGATGGCAAAGGTGAGCCGGAATCAGCAAGCTGTTCAAGGAAGAGTACGCGTGATGACATGAGACCTTCGGTGCCTGCACGAAGCAGATGACAGGCACCATTTCAGGCGCTATCTTGGCAACCCCCTAGGGGCAAGCGAGAGTCAAGACGTCGACAGTTGGGGGGTGAATGTGAGCACAAAATACACCTTGCTCAGTGAAGCTAGTATCAGGGCCGCTGTAAGCGAGGGTCGACTCAAATCTCAGACTGTGGATGTCATTCGTGATGAAAAAAACTCATTCGTTAGGCACCTTAAGCGTCAGGACACACCTACGGTTCCAGCGTCCATAGTTCAGATTGTCAATAATGTAATTTATGAGGCTGATACGTCAAAATTTGTTGATGCTGTAATTGATGTTCAGCGTCAGTACATAGTTGATGAACTGCGAATTAGATATGACGAAGTTATCGTCGGGTTGGCAAGCTATAAGAAGCTCGGTTCTGATCTCGAAGATTTAAACTTAGATGCACGGAAATCCCTTTCTGCCTTTGGTGCTAGAAGCTCACAAATTCTATGTCCAAAAAGCGCTACGGCTTATTTGGATGATGCCAGCATTGAGGTGTTGGATTCCTATGTGAATCTGATATTTGTATATGTTATGAGCGGTTTTTGGAGGTTCAGGTCTAGGTTTTCGCAAGACCCTGTGGCTACTCCGAAGCTCGACAAGCTTGAAGCCGAAGTGAAGTCCCTCTACTCGTGGCTATTGCAAAACGGGAAAGAACACGAAAATCCAATAGGGAAATCAGTGTATGCCCATATTTTCCTGGATAAGCCTGATGATATTCAGGTGATAAACCAACTTGTAGAGTACGATGACAGGTACACTTCGGGAATGGATTTTATAAAAGCCTATTCACTGAAATGCATTGAGCGAACGGGGCTTGGGTGGAATGAGCCATACAAGCTCAACAGGATAAAATTTGACGCCAGAGCGGAAGAGCGACTTGAAGTTGCTTTGAAGCTTCATGGCATCCTGTATAAGATAGAATGCGTCCGCGACATTATTGAAGAGTTGAAAGTGGTGGGTGAAATTAGGGTCTCTGAAATTTTGCTCAGTGACAATTATTCCAACTCGTTTCTGTCGCTATTCAGAATTGAAAACAAACCGGACTAGCTGTCCGGTTTTCTGCCCCTTGCTCCTCAACTAGCAGTGTCAACTCCATAATGGCCGCCTCCAGGGCTTGCTGGTTTTCGTACAGCCTTTCCAGTACATCTGACAGTGAATAATCGCTTGGCATGGTGTCAATTCCTTTCGAGAAAGCTCAAGCATAGCAGCGACAGTGCTCCCAATTGGAGCCTGCGATAGATTGATTGGCGTATGGTCAACTGGTGAAGCTGTCACCGGCTCCTTTCGACTGTGGATTCAACCGGCCGATGCAACACACTAAAACCCATCTGTTGCATCGACCGGTTGAATCTAGGAGCCTGGAAATCAACCCCAAGCTAATGTGCCCAGAACTACCTGCCTATGGTAAAACAGCCTCGGATAAACCAAAACTAGCTTAGTTGAGATGCCTTCTAGCATTCACGGACGAGACAAAATTCACATGTTGCAACCACCCTCTAATCAACACATAGCATCAATTTCACGCATCGCCCGACACGAGATTGCTCATCACGTGGCAGCGACTGCGATGGGGTTTTCTACCTCTAAGGTCACAGTCAAATTTTCAGAGACAGGTCACCACGGCCAATCTCACATCAACCTTCATGAAAACTGCTCTACGCTCGAAGAGGTCGTGCAATACGCCAAACGGCGAACGATTGTTCTCATGGCTGGCTCTATCGGAGAGGCATTGTCCGAAAGTGAAGTCCGAATAAACCTTGAGGAGGCAGGGCGAGTTTTTAAGGGGCCGAATACCGGTACCGATGCCGATAAGGCCTGTACGCATGAATGGGTGCAAATGATTCATAACATCATGCGCCCCGAGAGCCAAACCACGAGCGACGTACTTAATTCGTTGTGGAATCAAGCCATTGCGGTCATCTATCTCAATTCGGACATTATTGTAGAGCTGACCAACGCTCTTGTGGCTACCATCAGCAAACACACCGATCACTTTTCCCTTGAGTTAACAATGACACAAATAGACTCTATTTTGAACGGCAGGAGCATTCCTCGGCTAGATGATAGTCTTGAAACTATTTGCGAAACGGCCACGGCAAAGCACGGGGCGTATTAGTGTTCTATTAGAGTCGTATAACGCTTCGAGGTGATTCATTCTGAATAGACGCGATTTGCTGGGCGCTGCAACCGACTGCTTAAGGGGCGTTTGATGTACTTCATAACAGACAGTGCAATTAAGGGCGGTCATTAAAATACGATTTATCAAGTCGAAGGCAATTCATAAGTTGAATGAGTTAAAAACACAATAAACTCTTATCGAATAAATTCAACGCAAGGTAAATGATGAAAAAAATCGACTGCGGAAAGCTAAAAGCTGGGGATATTATCCTCTCGACCAGCCCTGGATGGGAAGGGGGGTTGGTGAGACGGGGCACCAGAAGTGATATTTCTCACGCTATGCTTTGTGTTGCTCCGTCTTCGGTGATGGATTCCACAGGCGATGGAGTACATGCGAGAAATATAGACAAGATGTTTTTTGAGGATGATTGTGCACTTTACGTGTATCGCCCCATAAAAACCCTCCCAACACATAAGCTTCAGAAAGTTATCGAATTTGTTAGGCTGAGGACAGGTGCCAGATATTCATATATCGAAGCCGCAACCTCAATATTCAGGTTGCCATTAAAAGGGTCTAGTTTGCAATTCTGCTCGAGGCTTGTTGCAACGGCATACGAGAGTGTTGGAGTTAAAGTAGTAAATGGAAGCCATTATTTTTGCACGCCGGAAAATCTGAAATCCTCAGAATTTTTGTCTTTGGTTGATGGCGCTATAATGAGCGTCTCTCAGGTCGAAATTGAAAACTTGAGAGCCGAAGGTGACACTACCGTCGGCATGAGAGAAATAACAAATCGGCTGCTGGAGTTTGCCAGGAAAGTTTGGCCGCTATTGTCTACTCTCAATGATGTAGAGTCATTCGTGATTAAGAATCCTGCTAAAGACTCGAAAATAGCTGATGCTTATAAGCGCTCAGGCTATCTTGAGTATTATAAAGTTGAGCTTCAGCGGTTTCCTTGGAGATACGACGAGCTGGAAATGATGAAATTTTTCAGTTCTGTCGCTCCTGAGGGTAAGAGAGCGATTATTCATTACTGCTATCATACCCATGTCGAGGAGCAGAATGGTGTGTTTGATCACTGGAAGATGTGCCTAATACAGACTCACACTATTGCAGTGCAGAGCAAACTTGAAACATTTAGATTGCTAGAGGAGCTTTACTTTAATCTCTGTCACAACCATCTGCGTCGTGTTGAAATTGCCAGAAAGGTTCTCGGTATAGAGCCGGTATCGAGCTGATGAAGAAGCGTGCTGCCTTACGTCGTTGCCGAACTGTTTCGGGTCGATGTCCGCCGTTCGTGAATTGGCAAGTCCCCCGCACCTGGCAAAAAATCAATCCTAAAGTGGTCGAATGCCTGATCTTGTATAACACCAGATCGTTCGAAGACGTGGAGGCTAGGAGGGGGCGGTCGCTTTCTTTTTGAATGCGGCCCATCTGATTCGCCTTAATGCAATTGGAAGGTTACCGAGGCTAACTGTGAGTGATGTTTTGCCCCGGTAAGATCGTCCTGTAGACATGAATCGGCTCATATTCCCGTTGGTTGAAGGTTACGGATCACCAAGTGATCTTCAGCTCAGGGAGGAGAGTGAAGCGAGCGCTAGGCGAATCTGAGGGTAGTAATGTTGGGTTTTGAAGCGATGGAGGAAAGAAGTTGATTCCTTCGAGGAAGGGGTTAAATCAGTGCGGCGAGGACATGAAGGTGGAGGTCAATCGAGGTCTTTTTTTTTCGGCACCCCAGCGTCTTTGCCACCAAAAATGAACGGGCGACTCCGGCCAAATTGAGCTGCAATTTTCATAGCCATTTTATGAAATTTTGCGTCTACGATTTCTTTTTCCTCCGGTGTCAGCGACTCATATTCTGCGAGCCAAGCCCCCCGTTGGTAGGATAGCCGCTCATGGCTAAGCGCCTTGATTTGTATCAGGCGCTCGAAGTCAGGCAGACCGTAGCCTTTTTCGCGATCACTATTTTCGGGTGGTGTTTGTTTCATAGGAGCATCCTGGCCCTGCTGTCTGCGACATGGGTGAGGCAATTAACTCACAGCGTAGCTGTGCTGGATCCCTTCTTTCGAAGGAAAGGGCCCATTGGGAAAGCAGCAAGCGAGGACGCCGGGGCCTTCGAGCGGAAGGAGATCCGCTTACGCTTCTCCGCTGGGATGGCGGTGACGTCAGTAGCGCTCCGGGTCTACAAAAAAACCGATTTCCTCGAGGATATCGTTTAGCGATCCAATAATCCTTGGCTCAGCGTATAGCTCTAGATTTGTAAAAGAGAGAGCAACCGCTAGCCGTATTTGAGGTTCAGTGAGGGAGCGGGGGTTAAATGGCCAAATTTGAACCTTGGCAACGCTGCTATCGTGGTAGTGGTAGTCCCCGACAGTTTCAATACAGGGTTGGAGTACCGACCAGCTGAACAACGAGACTGCATAGGTACGTTGCGGCGAATCGGCCAGCATCGTCCGTTGGTCTAAAAACGAATCCCCCACGAAAAATCGGTCCTCTACAGGAAATCGTCTCACGTGAACATCCATAAGCCGGGGTGAAGACACATAGCTACGAGCGTATTCTAAATCCACCAATTCCGAGTCGTTAGCAAGATGGCTACGTAGATCCTCTATCAATCCTGCCTGGTTCACCATGGCTAGTCTCAATTTTTTTCAATCTCCGTAGTGCAGATCGCATCTGGGATGGTGATAGTGCATACGCCGATTGCCGACGCGGGAGCCGCATATGGCACACACGTTTACGGATATCGCTTCAGCGAAATTGAAAACCCCATGGACAAAGTCGTCACCACCTCGGTAGTAAATTCGTAGTCCACCGAATTTTTCTTTTACTTCAGTGACCGTAACCTGCTCGCAATCACTGATGTCGCACCTGGCTGAAACGAGCGAGAGCGCGATATTGAGGATGTCGTACCAGCCGTCTTCGCATTCAAAGCCCCAAAAATATCGACCGTTTACGAATGTCGCATTCGGAAAAAGGGATAGATTGGGCTTACAAAGCATCTCTTCTCGTTCTGGACTCATGAATTCCTCGCTTAATGCAGACTTGCTGTAGTCCGCATCTCGATAATTTCGATAAAAGATTTTCACCATCCCAAATCTGCTGGAGGGGGTGATCGGTACGGGGTACGACGAAGCCTTGCAGCGGTCTACTTTCCTCTTGGTGTTCTGAAAAGCCCTCCATGAACAGAGCGGTTAAGCCCTCGTGTATGTCGCCTGACACCCAGCGTGGAAGGGCTTGAACGATAGTTTTTGCATTATTATATATAGTGATAATTGTTAACGCCTACTATAGTGGGTCGAGAACTTTGAGGCAACATGGCTTTATCCATTCCTTTTTGGAGGAGTGATATTGATGGAGCTGAACGAGGCATTTGGGCGAGCGCTCAAAGCCCTGCGAACGCGTCGCAATCTGACCCATCTACGTTTTTTTGGCTCTACGAGTAGGACGTACATGTCGTTGCTGGAACATGGCGGGAGATGTCCAACCATCGCCAAAATTTCGGATCTGAGCGATGTGCTTGAGGTGCATCCGGTTAGCCTGTTAGTCGAGTGCTACCTTCAAAAACATCCAGAAATGGATCTCGATTGGCTTTTCGAAAGGATAAGAAAGGACTTAGCGCTTGATCTATCTGAACCGCTTAATAAATCAGAAGACCACTGAAATATTTGTATTTGTCGCCGTTGCCTAAGGAGTTAGGCAAAAGAGAAAGCAAAAGATAGCAATCTGATCTGACGTTTATCGAAGCTGGTTAGTGAGCGGATTTTTTCACGTGGAAGCCGCTTCGAGTCATTTTGAGCTTGAGAAAAACCGCATGACCATTTTTTCTTGTCGTGCTGAATGCCAAGACGATGTTGACGTTTTATCGAGGTTGCAAAATCAGCGGTGGTTGAAATGCAAATCATAGCATTTGCAGATAAGGCTTACCCAGACGTGGATATTGAGATCACCACTGAGGCATCAAAAAACGCACTGATGGATCTCATGCGCAGCATTGACGATGCACATATTATGAGACAAGCGTTGTGAGCTTTGCCGCTGAAGGAAAATTCACTCGAACGGGACTTTAGAGTGAAGTGAAGGAACAAGGCAGCGCGTAAGGGTTTTTTACTGTGATGCCCAAGTGATATGCATTCAGTGGCTGAGTCTACGTCGCTGTCTAGGCCCGATCTCTTTAAACAAGATCCATGAGGCTTAAAGAGCTTTGGTGCGGGAGATCATTGGTCGTTGTTGACGTTTCATCATTCGGACGACAACGGCGGTAGGCTCATCCAATATCGATTCTATGCCTAAAGACGATAGGAGAATGGGGTACTGGTTTTTCGGTCGCTGTACCATCATGCGTCCCAAAAATGCTGCGGCTCTCAAGTTGTCGTTGAACCCACCACGTAGACATCGTCTCATACCCGCGCTTAGAAGATCTGCCAGCTGTACACCGAAGCTGTTTTTAGAGTCGATAAAGCGAATATCATCTCTGATGATCTTTCCAATATTAAATGCCATGTCAGTATCTACATTTACTCCGTAATCATCTCGAAGGTATGTAGGACCTTCACCTGGACCATATAGGAACTCTGTCATATAGCTATAATCGAAACCGGTGACCATTGGCATGGGCTCTGATAGAGACATCATTTGGAGATATGCAGGGCTGAGTTTCTGGAAGGCTGCCTCGAATTCGATCTGCTTTCCAGGCTCTTTTGCATCAATACGCCATATGAATTTAGAGAGGGTCGCAGGTTCACGTTGGGCGTAATACGTAACCGAGTCAGAAATAATTTGGTACATCAGCCGGATCTGACAGGTGAGCTGGATGTGTAGCTGGAGGGGAAGGCGACTGATCTGTTCCGCTAATCCAAGCACCGCTTGGCGTCCACCCTCATACCTCATTTTATTGAGATTAACCAAAACACCTTTTTCTGCTGCCTTTTTATGCGCAGATACGGCGTTGGGTGTGTTTAAGTGAGCATTTGTAGCAATAGTATAAGTAGTACAATTCACCCGAGCCAAACGATTTAATAAGCGAAAATAGCTAAGTTCGTCTTCTATTTTTCCGAGCTTCAATTCATCCGTATGTAGTTTTCCATTGTCGTTTTTGAAGTGGTTTAACGCGCTTTCAGCCTCATTCATTACACTCTCTGGTATGGCAATCGCGGATACGACGCTCCAGCCGACAGGGTTCTCTGTGTAAGTAAAGGTCCCTGACTCATCGATAAATATGTGCATTCGCCGCCCCTTCAAAAAAGCGTTTCGTCTACCACGCGTCGAATTTTTCTAAGAAACTGATGTGTTTCGGTAGCTCATTGAACTGCCAAGCGAGCGACCATTTCCAATCGGGCGCACGAGGACAACAATCTAAGCAACTGTCGCAGTGGCTCTCTTTGAAGCTGTGTAATGGGATGTGTGCTGATGAGTATAACTCACTCAACAAGTTTCCAGTCCCCCGCACATGCTTATGCTTAAGACATGCTAGTAGGTGCATTCCGCCTGCCGAATGTAATCTCAAAGTCTGAGCAACAATTCCACCAGGTCTATAATGTACGAATAGATGTTCACAGTTCTTGAGTATTTCAGTTGGGTCATAGTTCAGTAAGGCTCTGGCCACAATTTGCCCCATAACATCGTCTACAGCTTCAGGGTCCATGCCCATGTGTCTTGCGGTATCTCTGAAATACGCCATCTGCTCTTTGGTTGACAGACTTAAGAAGTCTATTTCAGTCCTTGGTTTGTGATTTTTTTCTATCGTGTTCAAAACTTCAACAGAACTAGGGCTTATATTGGAAAGCTGCGTTTTCAGTGCTACCGTTTCTTTCGAGTCCAAGAGGCTCGAATGTAGAGCAAGAGAGTATAGTCTTTCCGCTCTTTCTGGATTTCCGCTGAGAAATGAATATGCTAAGCAGAACTGAAAGGTTGTTGCTAGCCAGATTTGGTAGAACTCGATAGACTCCTCACTTCCTCTTTCTTTTTGAATGCCACGAAACGTCACTAGGGATGCCGCACATTCAAAATATATTTCATAAAATATGTGGTATTGCCCTTTGCTGCCAATCAAGCTGAGCAGGTCAATAATTTTCTTTAGGCTGAGGCAAACTTTGGTGTATTCCTTGCGCATCTCAAGCCGAAAGATATAGCCCTCAGGGCCGTCTGCCAATGCTGCGCATGCATTGTGGTTAGCAACTAGAGCATCCATCTCATATCTGAATTTTGCAGCTCGCGCTAAGCCAATCGAATAGAGTCTTAAGCTAGCGGCTCTTTCCTTTCGCGCCAATTCGATTAATACTAAGCTTATATTCAGCATATCGCCTATTTGGTCAGTCATTGACTTTTGACGAGGCGCAGCTCTAAGAGCGGCTCTATAAAAAAGAGCGGCAACAAATCTATCAGCAGTCGGTACGATACTAGACTGTATTAATTCGCCAGAAACCTTGTAGGCTTCCGCAAACTCGCGACGTAATAAGAGATTTTCGAGACGTTGATGGTGCGCTTTGTATAGTGCATTACCCATAGCCGCAATTCTATTTTCCAGCAGGCTAGGGTCTAATTCGCTAAATCTCTGAATTGAACTTCTAACGCCCTGAATCGCTAGATGATCCCAAGCGCGAATTACCGCTTTCAGCAGCACTTCTGAAGAGGTGCTATCGCGCCGCTTGATAGTATTTTTGGTTGGCAAGTGGATTTGAACTGTCTCAGTTTCAAGGTTGCTTGCTTTTGTGATGAGGTCTTCGTTGCCGGTTACAGAAAGCCAGTAGATCCTTTCGCTAGATATTTCTACTACAATCAAAATGACTGGTATGTTGAAGGAGAGGTAATATCTAAGTTTGCTGGTCTTCAGGCTGAATGAAAGGAGTTCGTTTTTGTTAATAAAAGTTGAGCGGTCTTCGCCCTTGATCTGCACCTTAAAAACATATTCACTTCCTTGTGCTATGCCTTTGACGTCTTTAACTTCTATTTCTCCATCTATTCCATGGTCATTCTGATCCTCTTGAGATCTGAAAATCCAATTTGATGGAAGGTTGTACTCAAAAATTCTGCCAGCCTCTGTACCGATTTCGCCAGGGGTCATCGATAATCTCTCTGTTCAGCAAAAAGTTTTACTTTTATTTGGCTAAGCTTGGGGCTACCGGATATACCTGAAAATTTTACCGATTTTCGTTCGTGGCGGGTCGATTGTGTTCCTGAGTAAAGCATAACCAACGTCCGCCAGCCTGCCAGGAGAGGGTAAGAGCGTTTGATCGTGCGTTGCCATGATAGCTGGCATGACCGCCAGCAAAAGGTTTTTTAGCTTGGTAACGTGTCGCTAAGAAAATTCTCTTGCTGGCAGCTGGTTTCAGCTATCAGGACCCGCCAAAAAGACCCTTGAAAGCGTCCCACCATTTGATGGCAGCACCGGCAATAGCGCCGAGGAAAATAAATAAAACGATTGCCCAATGCGAACGAAGTGAGTAAATGCCCGCGGATAGGGAAAGTGCCCAGGTGTCCCGCCAAGGCGCCTCGTGCTTGAAGTTCCCGCGGTGAAGCCTGTCAAAAATATCGCTGAAAATACCAAGCTTACGTAATGTTGAGCCTTCTATTTTTGAGTAATCCCCTAGAACGAAGGCTTTTGCTTCTTCCTCGCCACTGATGGCTTCTCGCCGATTTATGCCGTTTAGTTCTGCAATGGAAAAAATCCGCCCTTTGGTGCCGTCGGTAGCAACCGGCTGGGCGTGTTTGTCTCCAAATAATCTATAGATTGCGTTTGAAAGGTCGAACTTGCATGAATCTTGAAGAGAATAGAGCTTAACGCCTAGGGCACTAGACCTCCGGTGCAAATGAGTGAAGCCGAATTTGGTGTCACGCATGTTCCAATGGACGAAAGTACAATCGTCGAATTTCCGTAGATGACGCGAGAACGCCTGAAGCAGACTGCGTTCAAGGAGATCAAGATCTTGGGCAATAGTCGACGTTCGCTTTTTACGTTCGGCTTCACCGAAAATCGTCCAAGACATAGTTTGGCCGGACTTCAGGTTTCGGACGGCTATGCCTGTGATTCGCACTGGAGTACCAGGCACTTGGTCAAAGGACTCACAGGCGTAGTGAACGAGGAAGGTGCGGTTTGAGTCGGTGTGAATTTGGCTTATCCGATCACGAATCGCAGCACGCTCTTTGATTAGCGCGGCGGTGTTTGCGTCCATCTGCGAAACTCTGCTTCTTGTCATTAGGTGGCGTACGTCAGCCCCCAAGAATTATGGAGAGCGACCTTGCCAGCAGGTATTGTTCCCTAGCAGGAACAACGGCGGGGTTGGATCTTGCCTCACCAATGCAGCAAATGCTAGTAGCCTTGGGCTATCCGACATCAGCGCAAAACCTCGAGGCTATGGGTGGGAAAAAATCCACTGAGCCGAAATGATCACTAAGCTGAGCCTTCTTACCCTCTGAGGCGCAAATTTTCCATGGGCTCGCCGGAAAAACGAGCCTGCAATTTGGCTTGTCCGGTTTTTTTACCTGCTCATAATTGGCAAGGCATTCACCTTCTTTTTCAATTTTTTAGGGATTGTCTATGACCATATATAGCTTCACGCAATTTTGTCTTCTTGCAGCCTTCGGTGGCCCCATGATGTCGTCTTTGATCTACAAAAAGAGGTCGTCTGGCGGCAAAGAGCTTTTTTGGGCCGTCAGCGCTATCGCCTTCTCCTTTTCGGTTTATGCGGTGATGTCGAGCTGAGGTGCCACCTACCGCTAAATCAGAGCCACAGGAAAGTATCCATGCGCGAGAGATCTCAACCATGGATACCAGGATTGGTAGTAGCGGATTCCCGTACAAAGCGGACTTGCTGTGTACTCCGCTTAAAGAGGCACACCGTTTTCGATTTTCCAGATCAGCTTCGTAACGGTATCTATCCCCACAAGCGTGCTGAGCAATCTACCTGGTGGAAGACCGTTCAGCGCACGATTCGCCCGTGTAAGCCACACGACTGTTCCTTTCTTATCACCTTCGAACAATGCGAGCGCATCCCGTATTACGAGGGCCTGCCGGTACGCATAGTCACTTTCCCCAAGGGAGAGCTGGCCAGCCTTTATCCACCTGCGCTGAACCGCAGCTGGAATGCTCAGCAAAAAAAATAGGCCTTTGGGACTCAGTCCCAGTAGCGAGGCAAGATCGAAATAAAAACTGATGTCCAATTTGCGATGGATTAGGTCAGTGACAGCGGCCAAATCCGGCCATAGGGCAAGCGCGTCAAAAAAACCATCCGAAGGATGTCGAAGGTTCGCGTCGCTTACGCGGTGTTTTTCCATGGCCATGCTTCCAGCCCTCGCATTCTTCTTCCAGTATCCGAGTTCCGGTCACAGGACTCCAGTCTGATATCGGGAAACCCGGCTGTCAGTGGAGAAAGGACGGGGCGCCTCGTGTGGAAAGCGGGTTGAAGCTGGAGGAGGGGCTGTACGGTTAACGGTTACGCCAAGACGCGGAGATACTCCATCAGCCGATTTTTAGCGCCATCGACTTGGTATGGTAAGGACCCATACCAAGATCGGCTTCGCTTATCGTCGATTCAAGTCTAGGTAGGAGTAACCGTCTCCAAATGGCTGATGACTTCGTCTATCAAGGCCTTCAGCGGCGGAACACGAGCAGCTAGAGCTTCCTTTTCTCGGTTATGCCAACCGATAAAGACGCCTTCTAGGCGGCATGTCCATTTGAACGAACCATCAATGGCTACGTCCGCCAAAACCTCAAGGACCGGTCCTCCACTGGTGCCGCTAAAGCTTGGAGGATTTACAGATTTCATTTCCGTATCAATTGCTTGTTTTTTATCGAATCGAAAGCCCACTGGATTTTTGATGTGAGACTTAGCAATAGGTTTTTCGATTCGCTCCGAAAAGCTCGTCCCATGGGTATAAATTATCGTTTGATTGAGCCTTGGATTGAGTCCGTTCTTGGAATTTGGATAGCCGATAGAGACCCAAAGCCCGAATGACTCGTATTGAGGCATCTCAACATCATCAAGAGAAATCGCCATCAGGCGATCAATCCCGACCTTAGAAAGCCAGGCTTCGGGGAGTGGGGCGACAGCGATGTCATCCTCAAAGCACCTAGCAAACGGTACGCCATTCAACAGCACGCCCTTGCCATTGATATTCAGGGCGAACACACGTTTTGGATCTAGACCATCAAATACATGGGCCGCCGTGACCAAAAAATAATTGCCTTTACGTACCGCAAAAAAACTCGAACCCACCAAATCGACCGCGCCAGTGGCTTTGCCACTTGCACTGATCTGCTCAATAAAAATTGGAGCCGTGCATTGGCCCCATTTCTTCGTGACCAAATCCACATGTTCTAAAAAATTATCTTCTGTGAATGGCAGGTAAATCGACACGGCTTCTCCTTCTCAACGTTTCATAGCGACTGCGTCTGGGCGAGCAAAGCCCCCAATGCCCGATCGAAGCGCCTTTGCTGTATTAATATACAGTGCTGTCGATTGGCCATTCAATGGGGGAAGTGCATTTCTGAAAGAGGGCGCGCAGGCGGCACGCTAGACGTGAAACAGAGCAGTGTGAGGCATGAGTTTTTTGGGGGGTGTACTAGGCTTCGTTTGCGGTTTCGTAGGAAAACTTCATCAGATGGGTTTTCGGTGAATCATTGATGAGTTCAAAGTCTTTCCTTAGGTTTCTCCCTTTACTCGGTGTGGTCTGGTTAACTTGGGTTTGGAGCGTCGCTGCCTGGCTGCGGACTGAACTGCGGCCTTACACGACCCATGAGCATCAGGTCACCGTTAGAAGCCCCTAGGACAAAGTGGGAGAGGGTATGAGAACTGAAGGCTGGAGAAGGCTTTGGATTTTCACGAAGGCCATTGGTGCGATTGCCGCTGCCGGATATGTACTTGATGGCATAACCCAAACCGTCGCTGCGCATCCAGACATGCCTGCTCTGACAGGTGGCCAAATCCTTATCGGCGGCATTGTTGCTGGCGGTATTGCTTATGGTTTTTTGACTGCTGTGGAGTGGGTCGCCAAGGGATTTTTCAGCCCGCCGCCATCGACGTCTCCAATGAGCCCAGAGAATGTCTCTGAGGTCCCAAAGCTGGTTGCCTCAGACACCTCATCCATGCTTTCGTTAACCAGTCTCGAAGATTCAAAAAGACGCGACCTTCATTGAGCCCACCCAATCGCTTCTCCACCCCCACCTAGCCCACGCCACCTACCCTGGATCGATTCGCGACGTGTCGCGGCCTAAAGCCTGTTTTACAGCGTCGATATCAATCAATCGAGGGCTGAGGTTAGATACGAGTCGTTCAAAAGCTATTCAAGCTTCGTATGCCCATTCCTTGCTATAAATTCAGCGACGCTCTCGTCCGACGCTGTCACCAATTCGTTCACTCCCCCCCGACTCCTGTGAACCAACAGGCGCGCGAGATCGACGTAGTATTTATAGGTGGTGCTCAGATCCTCATGACCCATCTGGTTCCTTAAAACCTCGCCCGTGGCTAAATGCAAGACATCAACCGCTTCGGTCATGATGTCCTTACCAAAGGTTTTGATGAGAAACATTGTTGGCCACCAATGCCGTGTTTCGTAAAAGCTGATTTTCTGTCGGAACGACGGACAGGCCTTCATTGCCTTATGTTTGGCATCAAAAGTACGGCTGGCGATTTTGGATGGCGTGACCGGATCTCCTTGTTCGTTTAAAAATAGGATCGAAGGTGGACAACGCTTTCCATATTTTTCTTTGTATTTTCTTGCCCGTTCAACGTAAAAAGGCTTTATGTAGGCGGTCTCAACCGTCTCAAGATCTTTCAAGTTTATTGAGATGGTTCGTGTTTTCCTGCCTTTACTTTCATGGACGGTGTACTGAACTGTCGCTTCTCCTTTCGACATCTCAGAATAGCTCAAGATGTGCTTGTTCACGCCCGTACCAATATAAGGAAATTTACAGAGATCCATCGGCCGCATCGCTGTACCCAAGCCGAGCAGAAAGATTGCGGCGTAAACAGGGTCGCTGTAGCTTTTGAGCAGAAGTTCGATTTCCTTGTTAGTTATAAGCGTTTTCGACTTTTTCTGACGAATCTCTTTGTCAAGGACCGTAATGTTTTTTGAGTTGATCTTAACTCGAGCTTTTGCCTTGATATAATTCAGCATTCGCTCATGTTTGAAATCGGCAGACCAGGTTTTAAGCTGAACATCCACGTTCGTAGGATGTCCATTGGTAATCAACCAGTTAAAAAAAATCAGAAGAATTTTGGCGTCTTTAAATATAGTATCCGATGAGGGGGTTAGGCTTTGCTTACTCTGCCTTACTACCTGTCTATCTATTTGCCAACGTTTGATATCTCGGTTGTCGGCCAAAGCGTGATAGTTGCTTACGCTTACTCCTGAGAACTTTGGCTGAGTCGAAAGAAAGCGATAGAACATCGAAATTATGCCTGCGTACCGAATCGACGTTTTGATCGACGAAAGCGTCTCGGTGTATAGGAAAACGTTCGGATAACTCAGTAAGATTTTTTTACCGAATTGCTCGGCGATCAATATATAGTGCTTGACGTCGCGGTTGGTTTCTATACTTCGATAAGCTATCTCGGATTTGTTTATTTTTATCATTAATCACCCTGCTTTACTTTAAAGTTGACCAGCTTTTCTAATTTGTCGCTCATAGAAATAGTGGTCGCCTTTTCAGCGCAAGCTAATTCAAAAGCAGGGATGTCTCTGAAGTAAAAATTTTGTTGCGCTTTGAGAACGGCAGGAGTCGGGCAATAAGGGATATAAATGCTTACGACATAGTCGATTTCAAGCTTGCGCAAGAAAATATTCATGTCAGTGTTTGAAAAGATTGGCGCCTGCACAATAATATGTTGGTGCTCATTTTCGCAGTAGTAGTTCTTGGCAAACGTTTCAAACTGGGAAGCGTAGCGTTCCGCGAAAATAATAAGACGCGGTCGTTTTTCTTTCGTGAGACTGTTCAGCTTCTTGAGCAATCGCGAGGTAGCCTCTTCCTTTGCGTCCTCAACCAAATCAGAAGATTTATCGTCATCACTTTTTATTTTTGAAAAGATCGTATCGAAGCCGTACTTTAAGATCAGTTTGTTCTGAGGGATGCCATCCTGACCTTGAACATTGGGATTCAAAGCTTTCGCTTTCTCTCTCGTTAGCTGTAGTTCTAGCGAATTCACTTGGTGTACGAGCGCTTGGGTATGCAGCGATTGCTTCTGTAAGGTGCTTCTGACTTCGCCAGCGTCGAGCAATGTTAAGTCATTGTTCATGAGCGAGGTGATGTGGCTTTTGATCGCGTGATCCATCGCTTTCTTATGCTTTTGCTCCAGCTCGGCAAGCTGTTTTCGCAGATCCTGGATCTGAGATTGGCCTTGGGTGAGAAAGCGGTGGCTCGATTGGTTTTCTACGCCATCCATCAGCTCAGAAATGGGCTTCTCGCCTTTGACGTACGGCGTGAGGTCGTCATAGGTACGGTTAAAAGCTTGGCGTGATATTCCCGCCTTCTCGGCCACATTGGCGATCCGTAGCTTTTCACCGCTGTCTCCGAATTGGTGCTCGGCGATAATCTTTATTATCTTTTGTCTGGTGGCCTCTCTGCTCATGCTGAGGCCTCTACGAGACTAATCAGCCTTTGCTTGGACTGCTTACTCTGGATGAGATTCTCCAGGTGCACCTCATGTGCTTCAATCCGCCGAAGTAGCGAGGCTTCGATGGATTTGGATACCGACCCCGTCGCATTGCTCAGCAGAGCCTTGTAGAAAACAATGTTGTCCTGAATCGACTGTTTCGCCTTCTCTACGACCACAGCATGCCGACACTCGATTTGGCAGTTACTAGGATCAGGCATGGGATTTTCATCAATCAATGTCCTGCCCTTCAAGCATGGAGGCAGGTTCTCCTTGGTGAAGTGCTCAGCGCTGACGCAGTAGGTGCCAATGGCGGTACGGTTGATGTAAATCGGCTCACCAGACGACAACAGGTGCGTTACGTATACAAGGATTGAGGTTTTGAGCTGCTTTCCCGAAAAGTCCGACGGGCGCTCAGCAATTTGAGCTGCCAATCGATTTGCGGTTTCGCCAGAGTACGCACCATCCCTTACTGAAGAGACAATTTCATGGAATTCATGGGTGAAATTTTCCTCCAGTGCCTGCGTTACGGAGCGCACCAAGAAAGGATTCCGAGCAATGTATTTCATGCTCATCGCATAGCTTTGGTGGCCAAACAGGAACCTGATGAGGTCGATGTTCCGCTCATCCCGATGAATGAGGATTTCTGCAATGGTCTTCCTGAAGCGGTGGCAATGAATTCTGTCAACGTTGATCAGGCTTTTCAGCTGAATAATGAGATGGTTGATAATGGCAGGTGTGGCTTTGTTGAGTGCCCTTACACCCTGATTTCCTTGGAATAAATACCCTTCTCTGTAAAAAGGATGGATGCTGCGAAGCTCCTCAAATTCGCGGATTTTATTGCCGACAAAAAGGGGCAGGGGAAGAACCTGTTCTGCACCCGTGTAAATTGGGTCAGCAGCGGTTTTGGTTCGGGTAACGGTCACCCAGAACATACCGCTTTCATCCTGGAAAACGTGCTTGAACTCGACGCGAGACAGTTCCGATTTACGCATTCCTGTTACCAATGCAAAAATGATGAATATCGCATTGCGGATGTGGTCAAGCATGAGGCCGTACTCTTGAATCCACGTGTAATTGTACTTCGGGCTGAGGCCGTTGGTGACGATACGCTTTACGTGGCCTAGGACCTTCTTGCCGCGAATTTCGACGCTAAACAATTTTTCAAATGTTGGCAGTTCTTGAGCGCGACCGATGCTGTAACCCGCAAGGTTTTGATAGTCATTCTCTTCGATGTGCTCCTTGGCCAAGTGCGCATGAGGCATCGCCTCTTCCATCCAGAAAAGCGAGTAGTCCATCAGCTCTTCGAGGTCTTGCTCTGAGTAGGGAACCCAGCTTTGCATTGAGCCTGTGAAGTGCGCCACGATGTCCCGTTGCCGAGCCTTCGTATCGATTTTCCGCAGATCAATCTGTAGCCAAAGCTCTTCTGGAATCAGCCTTTGCGCCGACAAAGCGCCCCAAAATCGAATGAAAAAATACAGTTCTTTATAATCGGAGGTCGCTCCACTTTCTTTGGCTTCATCGAGTGCAGCCTCAAGCATCGATGTTGAAATGATCCGGATTTGGTCTGGTGTTGCGTTTAGCTTGTTGGCGCGGAACACATATTTTTCAAGTACCCGGTATCCGTACCCTTTGCCTTTTGTAGAGGCATAGCTGCGAATCGCATTGAATGGCGAAAAATCTGGAATCACATGGAAAATAATCGCGCGCTTGAGTGTGTTCGAGCCCTCTAGCTCAGAGTCGAATTTGACCCTATTGGGGAAGGTGTTGTTGGCGTTCTCAAATCGCCATTCGCGGTCGAAATATTTGGAGAGTTCGGACACCGCAAATGTCCCGGCAGGATCCAGCTCCAGCTTCTTCGCCAGACCAATGTTGCTCCCTGGTTTGATCGAAGATTCTTGAATCAGATCCGCAAGCTCTGACAGCGCGGCATCTTCACGATCCAGCTCGAACTCAGCAATCAGCTCTTCATCACTCAGATGCTTGTCTTCTCCGATACCCGCTTCGTCGCTCCGCTGCTCGTCATCCACGAGACGCACGTCATCTCTCAGCTCTTCGTCTTCTACGGTATCCACTTGATTGAAATCACTCATCGAATTGGCCCTCTTCGAACAGAATCCGGAGTGATGCCAAATCCCGCGGAAGTAGCGGATTGTGTTTGCGCTGATAGCGAGCGGCGAGGCGGACAGCGTCGTCGTCTCCCCATTCGTTCAAAATGTAATCAATGATTTGCTTCTCGATTTCCAGGCTCGACATATAAGCCGTCGCCTCCTGAGATTCGAGTTGCTCTTCAACGTGAGCCAGCCGCTCTATGAGGAAGGGCAGCGACTCCTCAAAGACACGTATTTGGCTGCAACCTAAGCAATGCTGGATGTAGCAGCATTTGGCTCCTTTGGGCACATAGCGTGAGGCACCGACCCAATCGGGCGAATACTGATTGCCACATCCCCATAGAGCATTTTCTTGCCCGGGGATCACGAAGATTTTGAGTTCAGCTTTGGCTTCCGCTTGGGCGCGCTTGCCGAGCATTCCGGTGAACTGCCGGGCGCGCAAAAGTGACACGATGGCTTCTAGCTCATTTCTCAGGCGTTTTTTTCGCTCCTGCGTCGCGAGGCCTGAGCTGTCGTAGTAAATGTCCGTTGTCTCAACGCTGCTATGAGCCATTTGCGTCGATACGAAGCTCAACGGATGCTCTTTGCGTTTGAACAGCTGCCAGGTAGGACGTAGACGGCGAGTGAGGTCTTTAGGACCTTCAAGTCGACGGCCATTCTCATAGATGGGGTATGCGTCAAGAAATGCGCGCACACCCATCATGAAGCTTTTCTGATTACTGATGGACGAGTGTCGCCCACCTTTGCCGCCCCATTCACCCCAAGGCCGTAGAAAGCAGTACAGCCGGTTCATCGAATCGTCGTCGCGGCTGACGGGCATGACGTCGAATGACTTGTCGTGCAGCGGCTCGGTCAGATTCTTGGCAAGCTGAATCAAATTGAATGTCGAATAAGGGTCGTCTTTATCGCTTTGAGCCAGCACTTGCTTCGGATCGAAATAGGTCTTTCCGGTGCTCTGCGATTTATTCTTTTCCGAAAAAATGACGGCCAGACTTTCACCGATAGCGCCCGTTAGGATGTGCTCGAAGTTGTTTTGGTCGAGAGATAGCACGGACTCTTTGTTCCATCCCGATTGCAGCATTAGGAACAGAACAATAGCGGTAATGTCTATGGCGGTGGGAAAGTACTCTGCCAGAAGCTGATCGAGCAGTGGTACTGGTACTTTGCTTTCGATTTTATTGCAAATGGTGTAGCGGTGCAGGATAAGCTTTACAACGTTATCGCATTGTTCGAGCTTTTGAAGCCCTTTGCGAGAGTAGCTAGCGACAATCTCAGGTAGTTCAAGGTGAAATGGATAGTTGTGGGAAATTAGAGTTTTTAGTGCTCGCAGGTTGTCGGGCCGCCATACGCTAATTCCGCGAGGAACGTCGGTGGGGTCAAAAGGCACATCGAGTAAAAATGGGCGTGCTTCATTTTGATAAAGCTTTTTAAATTTCGCTGCGACGTCTTTTTGCCCGCACAGACTCAAGAGTACTGGATCATTTGTTTGTCTGAGTCTTTTTTCTAAACTGTCTGTTGGTAGTTTGAAGTGGGGATATGTTTCAACTGAAAATTGGTACCATCGAAATATGTCGGCCCGCGTGTATGTAGGAAAAATTTCATTGAGGAGGGCTTCATATTCGTAAGATTCTACCGTTTCAAGTTTTTCCCGTAGTTCGAGTTTTACACGTAACAAGTCAACATGGTTGATCAACACTTGGCTCAACTGGTCATAGGTCTCAGGAAAAAGCGGCTCGGTCTTCTCCCTGGGGTTCTTCGAAATGGAAGGCAGCGTAATGGGAGGCAACACGTCGCTGAGCTGCGTAGCCACGCTCATCGCCGACTTGAGCTTCTCCGCGTACTCGATGGGCAATCCATGTTTGTTGATGAATCGCTGGTAGGCGAAAAAGGTTTCGTAGGTGATGTGGGTGTAATCGGTTATGTGCAGCGCAGGCGGGTTGGCCTGGTTGTGCGTATCCATGAAGTTGAAGAAGGTGTTGATCGCAGATCGAAGCAAGTAACCGCTGCTGTATGCAACCGTTGGGCCGTAAGCGGAAAATACATAGTGCAAAGAAAGGCAGATGTTCAGCCCCGGCGAGTAAGCCGGATGATCAAGGTAGTTGCACGTAATGGTGCGTCCGCATGATGTTTGTATGGAGGTGGAAGTTGCTTCTTGCGGACGTAGTTGTGGCTGCATTTATTGTTCTGCTGGACTTTGGCGATTGTCGCGACGTTGTGGGCTTGGCGAGCTAGCGAGACGGGGAGATCTTGCTCCACGCTGCATGTACTTGCTGTTCCAATTCCTCGAGTGTACCACTATTTTTTATGACTTTATCATCGTCTTGGATTTTTATACCAAATTCCGAAGAGTGGGATCGAACTTTCTCAGCGTTCGGTCTGATGATGTGCCATATGTGGCCGTGGTGCGAGCGTAGATATTCCGCTTCGTTCTCGAAGCGTATGTCCTTGATTATGATGATGTCTGTGAGTTTTCTCTTAGTATGATTCATACTCGAAGTTGTGAGGCCCAACTTAGGCCTGATGTTTCTATATTCGGGAATATGCGTTTCACAAAAAAATTTTAGCAACTCAAGCATCTGTTTAGGGGAGGACGTCCAGAAGGGGTCCGCTTCATTCTCGAGTGAGGCATCCCAGGTTTGGGCGTCTGAGAGACCAAAAAATGCCTGAGCTGCTAAACGGAGCGGCGCATCCGGACTTTTCAACTGAGAGGGGGAGGGGGAGGGAGGAGCAATCGGAGGCTGATTGATATGGCGATCAGCGCGCATCAGCCAGAAATCCGCGTTATGATTCCGAAACCAATCGGTGCCAACCTGCTGGAACATCTGGCGGGGTGACATCTGCCAGAGAGGGATAACCTTCTCTTTATAGGCATCGTTCCAAGCTTCATCATCAGACAGACCGAAAAGAAATTGGCATCCTGCTTTAAGTGGATCAGCCAATGCGAAGGCTGAAACGTTCTCATGCTTGAGCAGCATGGATGCGACGGTGTCTTTCCCGGAACGGGCTAAAGCTGCCAAGCCGATGATAGTTTTCATAGGGTGCTCAAAACCGTAAATGTACAAGGAAACACTGGTTTTTCACACGTTTACATTTCTGCCAAAACGAAACTAATAGGTCTATGTTTACATTTACCCCTAACCGAAAACAAGATTCGACGTACGCCTATCAGGGCGGCGGTCGCGGCTTGTCGCTGGAGCGCATTGCCGCGCTGGAGACGTTCGTTCAGGGCGACCTGCGGCCGGATCTGACGCTGATTTTCGATCTGCCGGTAGAAATCGGCCTGGCCCGCGCTACTGCCCGTGGTCGGCTGGATCGCTTTGAACTGGAAGGCCGGGCGTTTTTCGAAGCGGTACGCAATGCGTTCC
>Ga0213823_1000495_pt1 | contig 32893 bp, 27 predicted proteins | sample MC6MC0907MG_FD_179887 | JGI IMG/M metagenome (GOLD analysis project Ga0213823, IMG submission 179887) | Enriched soil aggregate microbial communities from Iowa State University, Ames, United States - MC6-MC0907-MG | ecosystem: Environmental > Terrestrial > Soil > Unclassified | place: USA: Iowa...
AGTCACATATATCACCACCAAAATCAGAGATCAGACATCTGATGTACAACATTCCTACTAATCGTTCATAAATATAACATTTTTGCAGAATGAAATAAACAGTTTTAAATAAAATCTGTTATAGAATTCACCCTTTCTCCACAACCTTTTCAAATTAATAGACAAAAATACAATATTATCCACTAATTTGTCATTATTTTTGTGTTAATTATCATATTGATGAATGAGCACTTGACGAGGTTTACTACCCTCAGAAGGCCCGACAATACCGCGTTGTTCCATTTGATCAACAATACGCGCAGCTCTTGAATAGCCGATACGGAAGCGTCGCTGCAACATGGAAACAGAAGCTGTCTGCATACTTACCACTAATTGCACAGCTTCATCAAATAACTCATCCGTTTCCTCTAAAACGGTTTCTTCTTCGGTCGGTATCATCTCTTCCTGATACTGCGCCTTTTGCTGTTCTATAACAAAATTAACGACCGATTCAACTTCTTGATCTGATAAAAAGGCACCTTGCACCCTTTTTGGTTTAGATGCACCGGCAGGTAAAAACAGCATATCTCCTCGACCGAGTAAACGCTCTGCTCCCCCCATATCTAATATCGTTCTTGAATCAATTGCTGACGATACCGCAAAGGCAATGCGCGAAGGAATATTTGCTTTAATAACACCTGTCAAGACATCTACACTTGGTCGTTGAGTTGCAATTATTAAATGAATCCCTGCAGCACGTGCCATTTGTGCTAAACGTGTAATAGAATCCTCAACATCACCTGATGCAACCATCATTAAGTCCGCTAACTCATCTACAATTACCACAATATAAGGTAATTTCGGATGTTTTTCATCCGTTTGCTCATTTACCTTTTGTACATGGCCATTATAGCCCTCAATATTACGTGTACCTGTATGAGAAAATAAATCGTAGCGGCGTTCCATTTCTGACACTACTTTCTTTAGTGCCTGAGACGCTTTTCGTGCATCTGTAACTACTGGTGCCAGTAGATGCGGAATTCCGTTATAGACGTTTAATTCCACCATCTTTGGGTCAATCATCATGAGTTTTACTTCATGAGGTTTCGTACGCATTAGTATGGACACGATAATACCATTTATACACACACTTTTCCCACTGCCCGTTGAACCTGCAACAAGTAAATGCGGCATTTTATTAAGCTCTGCAAGTACCGCTTGCCCTGTAATATCACGACCAAATGCGACTTGCAGTAACGCTTCCGGCTTTGCTCCATCTTTAGATTCTAACACTTCACGCAGTGTGACAATGGCTACCTCACTATTCGGTACTTCAATGCCGATTGCAGACTTTCCAGGAATAGGTGCCTCCATACGAATATCCTTCGCGGCAAGTGCTAAAGCAAGATCGTCCTGTAAGTTTACAATTTTACTCACTTTCACGCCCACATCTGGCAATATTTCATATTTCGTTACAGCCGGACCTAAATGAACTTGCGTTACTTTGGCCTTTACACCAAAGCTTTGCAATGTTTGCTCAAGTTTTTTTGCATTTGCTTGAATAACAGAATATTCACCACTTTGGTCATGTTGTGGTGGTAATTGTAATAAACTATACGAAGGAAGTTGATAATCTGCATTTTCTACAGCATCTGCCCCTTCAATATGGACATCATCAACTATCTCTCCATGTTCAACATCTTCATTTTCAGCAGTTGCAAATACTTCTCGTTCATGGGATACATTTTGAGTAAAAGCAGAAATAATTGGTTCATGAGAAACCTCTTCCTCTTCTTCCTCATATATCTCAGGTGTCTGATTGACAGCAGCAATTTCATCCTTGCTTTCTACTTTTGAACGACGATTTTTAGGTTTCTTTGGCACATTTTTTTTCTTTTCACGATGTTTCTTTTGCCATTTGCCAAAAAGGTCGGGCATTTTTTCCGCTAAATATGGAACAAGCGCCTTTCCTGTTACTAAAATTAACCCAATAAAGAAAATAACCCACGCGACGACCTTCGCTCCTGTTGCCTCAAATAATACATGTAGCGCACTAAATAACAGTGCACCAATCATACCACCGCCAAGTGCATCACTTCGATGAATGACACCCTCTGTATTAATTAAAATTCGCCAAGACTCTCGCAAAACAGAATCTGATAATAAACCACCAGATTTCGATAATTGTTCAAAAAGAATACCATGACTAAAAATGGTTAAACTCATAACGATTAGGAGCATACCTAATATTAGACGATCCTTCATGCTTACTTTTTTTCGACCAATCATAAGCAACAGTGCAATAAATATAAGCATAAACGGCACAGCAAAATGTATATTTCCAAAAAGGAACATTGCTATTGTTTGCAGGACACGTCCAATCATGCCATATTCAAAAATCATAATAACCGCAAACGCAATTAAGATGAGTCCTAAAATTTCATACATAAGCGGGTGCATTTCTTTTTTTTCTGTTGTTGCTTTTCCTTTAGTGATTTTTCGCTTTTTACTAGTCGCCATCTATTCCACCTTCTTTTGCAGTCCATTCTATATATGTAGCGAATAATAACATGTAGAACTTGATTATTTCAAAAAAAAGGCTCATTACTATAAAGTGGGGTTGATTTCCGTTCAGGCTAGGTATTTTCCTATGGTCGTCGGGGCAACAGATGTTTATGTGACGACAAATACAATCACAACTTAGTAATGGGCCAAAAAAAGGATTTTCCACCGTTCACATTCGGCTAGAAAATCCTTTTTCATTCATTTCTTACTCAAAGCTTCAACGATGAGTTATTTTTAATATTCCATAATGATTGGGATAATCATTGGGCGGCGTTTTGTTTTTTGGAATAAATACGTATTCAGTGTATCTCGAATTTCTTGTTTTATGTTTGTCCATTCAAACGTATCTTTACCCACGTATTTTTCAATAACATTTTTAGCAATATCAGAAGCTTCCACCATTAATTCCTCTGATTCGCGTACATATACGAAACCACGCGATAAAATTTCCGGACCAGATGCAATTTTCTTTTGAGCACGATTTAATGTTACTACAACAATGAAAATACCATCTTGTGATAATAACTTACGATCGCGTAGTACAATGTTACCTACATCGCCAACACCAATACCGTCTATCAAAACATTACCAGCTTGTACACGACCACTCATTCGCATTTTACCATTTTTGTACTCTACAATATCACCTTTATCAGCGATAAAAATTTGTGATTTTTGCATACCTAGCTGTTGAGCAAGCTTAGAGTGAGCAATCAGCATGCGGTATTCACCTTGCACAGGGATAAAGTACTTTGGTTGCATTAAGTTAAGCATTAACTTTAAATCCTCTTGGCTACCGTGACCTGACACATGTACATTTTTGCTAGATGTCAGAATTTCAGCACCTGCTTTTGCGATGGAGTTCATCGTATTAGCCATCTGAACTTCCATACCTGGAGATGGTGTAAATGTAATTAATACTGTATCATTTTTCTTAATTTTAATGTCTCGGTGATGTTTACGGACAATTTTTTCTAATGCATCAAGTGGCTCCCCTTTATTACCTGTTGCAATAATAATAATCTCATCATCTTGATACTTTTGCATTTCTGAGATAGGGATGATTGTATCTTCCTCTACCGTTAAGTAGCCTAGCTGTACACCTAAATCCACAGCTTTCTCTAAAGGTTTTCCTACAATGGCTACTTTACGGAACGATTTTTGAGCTTGTGTAAATACTTGTTGAATACGAATAAAATTCGATGCATAAACGGCAACTAAAATACGACCTGGCGCTGAATGGAATGTTTTTGATAATTGCTCTTCAATCACAATCTCAGATGTCGTATAACCTGGTCGCTCAGCTTCACACGACTCAGATAGCAGAATAAATACGCCCTCTTCCCCTAACTGTGCCATTTTTGCTAAATCAGGCTTAAATTTACCTGTCGCTGATTGATCGAATTTAAACTCACCTGTATGAACAATTGCTCCTTCAGATGTATGGAACACTACCCCTAACGAATCGGGAATACTATGTGTTGTATGGAAGAATGTCACATACGTTGAGTTAAAATTCATACGACTACGGTTTGTAACCTCAAAGAATTTCACCTGATGTGGTGCAGGTAAATCCTTTAAATGTTCTTTTGCAAGTGCAATTGTTAATTTTGACCCGTACACTGGCGCTTTCAATTTTTGTAATACGTAGGCAATCGAGCCAATTGCATCTTCATGACCATGCGTTAAGAAAATCCCTTTTACACGATCTTTATTTTCCTCCAAGTACGCAATATCTGGAATGACGATATCAATGCCCAACATTTCGTCTTCAGGGAACATTAAGCCGCTATCGACTACAAATAGCTCTTCATCAATTTCTACTACGTACATTGCTTTTCCAATTTCGCCCACGCCACCAAGTGGGATGATGCGAATTAATTCATTTTTCTTTTTTGTCAATTTATTTCCTCCTAAAAAATATCCCGAACAGCAACCACTTAACATTCATTATACGATTTGCAAAGCTTTTGCACAAATTAAAAATACATGTTTTGTAATGGGAACAGAAAATAATTGTGAATTTATATTACCAGTAGGTGGAAATGAATGTGAGGATATAGTGTAGTGAAGGGTCTAAATTTTGTCTTTTAAATGCAAAAACCATTTAAAGCAGGCGGGATTTATCATTGCTAGGATGTTCATATACTTTTGCATAGATGGTACTAGCGCCTGAGCGGTTTTTGATGTTACTTGAGCCGGTCTCCTTCTACCCAAGCAAATTCCGCCGTTGCTTGAGCGATTTTCACGTCCTATTCCTAAAAAGAAAAAAGACTTTAGACAAACCTAAATTTCAAGTTTGTCTAAAGTCTAAAGGGGCTAATATGAATTAGCCTCCATTACAATTTAGCTAAAGCTACTTATTTTTCTAAAGCTTCTCGCCTTTTCTTGATACGTATCCCAAATTCGGTCAAAGTTTGCTTTTTCTTCATCCGTCATTTCCATCATTGGCAGACGAACATTGATTGTATCAAAGCCTAATTTGGTCATCGCATATTTTACAGGCGAAGGGTTTGGTTGTGCGAACAGCGCACGTACAAGTGGTAGTAATGCTCGGTGAATTTTGGCTGCTAGCTCGTGATTACCTTCTTCAAACGCTTTAATCATTAATTGCATATCATTTCCAACAACATGGGCAGCCACTGAAATAATGCCTGCTCCACCAATTGCTAGTAGTGGCAGTGTTAAACCATCATCCCCACTATACACTAAGAAATTATCTTCTGAATCAACATTTTCAATAATATCGCCCATTTGAACTAAATTGCCGCTCGCTTCTTTAATCCAAGCAATATTAGGAATTTTACTTAAAGCAACGGATGTTTCATAGGCAACATTAATGCCTGTGCGTCCTGGCACATTATACAGCATGACAGGTAAACTTGTTTCCTTAGCAATTGTTTCAAAGTGTGCAAAAATACCACGTTGATTTGGCTTATTATAATATGGTGCTACAAGCATAATACCATCTGCACCATTTTCTTCAGCCTTGTGCGTCATTGCAATAGAGTAAGCAGTTTCGTTATCCCCTGTACCTGCAATAACGGGTACACGACCAGCTACTTTTTCTACTGTAAAGCGTACAACTTCAATTTTTTCTTCTGTGGACATAGTTGGATTCTCAGAGGTTGTGCCACATGCAACAATACAATCTGTACCATTATCAATCAAATGATTAATAATACGTTCTAGTTCTGGATAATTAATCGTGCCATCTTCTTTGAACGGCGTAATCATCGCCGTACCAATTCGACCTAAATTCATCCTTACACCCCTCTTATAGTAAGTTATCCTCAAGCAATGCTTCTGCAATTTGGATTGAGTTCAATGCAGCGCCTTTCAAAAGATTGTCGGAAACGATCCATAGGTGGAATCCTTTTTTGTTGTCTAAATCTTGACGGATACGTCCTACAAAAGTAGCATCTTCCCCTTCTGCATAGATAGGCATTGGGTAAGTTTGTGTTGCAATATCATCTTGTAATATCACACCTGGTGCACTGCGTAATACTTCAAACATCTCTTGTACCGTTGCTTCTTTTTCTAACTCAATATAAACAGATTCAGAATGTCCTGAAACGACTGGCACACGAACGCAAGTTGCAGCTACTTTAAGTTCTGGTGCATGCAAGATTTTCTTCGTTTCATTAATCATCTTCATTTCTTCATATGTAAAGCCATTGTCTGTAAATTTATCAATTTGCGGAATGACATTACGAGCGATTGGATAATGACGTTTGTCACTACCAGAAGGCAAAATATTTGCTGCTACATCCTTACCTGCATCCCAGTTTTCACTTTGTGCCTTTAATTCCTGAATAGCAGAAACACCTGCACCTGAAACTGCTTGGTATGTCGATACGATAATTTTTGTTAAGCCAAATGCATTACGAATAGGTTCAAGTGCTGCCATCATTTGAATGGTAGAGCAGTTTGGATTCGCAATAATTCCTTTATGCTTAGCAAGATCACCTCGATTTACTTCAGGTACAACTAGTGGCACCTCTGGATCCATGCGGAAATGGCTCGTATTATCGATCACTACTGCACCGCGTTTTGCCGCTTCTGGTGCTAGCACGGCTGAGACCGAACCACCAGCTGAGAATAAAGCGACATTCACGCCCTCAAAAGCTTCAGGTGTCGCTTCTTCTATTGTATAGGTCTTACCATTAAACTCGATTGGTTTTCCTGCTGAACGAGCAGAAGCTAAAAACTTAATATCTCCGATTGGAAAATTACGTTTAATTAGTTGCTCCATCATTTTTGTTCCTACTGCTCCTGTTGCCCCAACCACTGCAACTGTTAACTGCTTTGTCATCTATCATCTCTCCTTGAGTACAAGTTACATAATGTGTGCTATTGTATCATAAAAATACTGAAAATTGTGTGTAATTCATGAATTATTTTAAATATTGTATCAACAGGGGTTGTAATTGCTTTTTCTCAGTAATAGCTTCGTGAACAGTGCCGACCATTTGTTCAAAATCAGCAATCAAAGAATTGGGTTTTGAATGTGGTGAGTCCTGCCCAAATGGAATAAAGTAAATGTTTTTGGTATTTAGCAGTTTCATAATATTCAAGCCATTTAAGCCAAGAGCATCATTTGTTGAAATGCCTAGAATAACAGGCGAACCATTACGCAACGTTGCCTTAGCAGCCATTAACACCGGGCTATCTGTTGCTGCATTAGCAAATTTACTAATACTATTGCCTGTCATTGGTGCTATAACCATCGCATCAAGTGGATTAGATGGTCCGAATGGTTCTGCCTCTTTAATAGAAGAAATAACCTTTTCACCAGTCAATTCTTCTATTTTTGCGATCCACTCTTCCCCAGTACCAAAACGCGTAGCCGCATGTAAAACGGAGTGCGTAATGATTGGGATAACTGTTGCCCCTGCATCTATAAAGTTTTGAATTTTAGGTACTACATCCTCATACGTACAGTGCGAGGCTGTAATACCTAAACCAATTCGTTTCCCCGTTAACAATTTTCTTCCTCCTCTATTGCCTTGCACAGTATTGTAGCCGCATCATGTGCAAAGTATTTCCCGGGTAATGACGGCAATAGCACGTACGTTTGTAGTTGATCAGCGTCTATATCTAAACATCCAGGCTCCGAAGCCAAATCATATAGCACAGTCGGGACATGCTCTTGGAATGATTCAGTAATCCACTTAGCTGGAATTGTATTTATAAAAATTCCATCACTAATTGACCACTCGCGATCATCTAAATTCGTAGCTCTATAACCATATGCTTTTGCTTCACTCACTTGTACAACCGAACGCGCTACAATATGGACATTAGCGCCCATCTTGACGAGTAAAGATGCGAGCATTTTGGCGGTGCGCCCAAACCCTGCGATAGTAAAGTTTTGTCCGTAAATACATTTCTGCTCGAGACCGTAAAACGTGGCGATAAATCCCTCCGCTGTTAATCTTGCATTTTGCCAAATAAAAGATTCTTGCTGTAAATAGCAATTTGTTTCATTTTTCTCAAGTAAATGCTTCCAATGCATCGTCAAACGCCCTGTATAAAATTTAACTTGGGATATGCCATATAGTTGCTCTACTTCAATTTTTAGTGGAAGAATAGGCAGAATAATTCTATTTGGTTGGAATTCTAATACAAGCTTATTTAACTCCTCATTCCAAACTGACGTTCTTTTATAAAATACAGTTCTCGATGGGCTTCTTAGCATTGTAGCTAATTCCTTTAATCTAAGATCTTCACCGATAACAAGCCATTTTTCGTTTTTCAAAAGCTCACCTCACTGTAAAAATTCTGACTGTACCGTCGTTGTTTTGTTAAATAAAATCCGATCTTCACCAATTAGTATAATTTCATGCCAAGGGATCATTTCACTAACTTTCACTTTCTTTTTTTGGAATGGCAATTTATCTTTAACAATCTCAAAGCCATGTATCTTTCCTGTTTGCACATCTAGGAGACATTCCGTATGTGCCAGTATGCCAAAGTGTACGCCACCTTCAACTTGAATTAACTCTTTATCTACCATCTCTGATAGTAACATGCCTCATCTCCCTCCTTGAACCATTACCTCAATATATGCCGAGTTTTTGCAATTCGTGACCCCTACCCAAAGTATGAAATGGTGCTGGAATTTACCAAAAATAGAAAATGCCGAAATTTTGCTAATTGGTAAGGATGTTGTCGAACGTGAATTATCGATAAAAAACGACATTGGTGTGGTTTTTGACGATTTTCATGTACTTGAAACGCTCAATGTGACGTAACTCGACAATTACGAAAAAAGTATTTAAAAAGAGGGATTCAGACATTATTTTGAGCGATTAGCACAATTTAAAATTCTAGAGAGGAAAAAGGCAAGAGAATTATCTCGAGGAATGAGGATGAAGCTGTCCATTGCATTAGCACTGTCACATCATCCAAAGCTACTATTTTTAGATGAACTAACAAGTGGACTAGACCCAATTATGAAAGTAAAGATGGTACTGATTTGTGAGTACGGCATATTTAAAGGAAGTAATGAGGAACTAAACGAAATACCAGAGCACGCTATAATAAGAAAGCGTAATGGAGCCTTTGGTATATCCACAAGCAAAAAATCTATAGTTTCCTTAACGAAAAAAGGTTGCCTACATGGGCAACCTTTTTTAAGCTTCAGGGCCAATAATTGAAATGGCTGGCTCAGCTTTCAAGATTTTTGCTATTAAACGATTTACTGATTCCATTGAGACTACATCGATTGACGCTAATACTTCGTCTACTGATCGATGTTTACGATGCACTAATTCACTTGTACCGTTGCGATTCATACGCGCTCCTGTCCCCTCTAGACCGAGCACAAAACTCCCCTTAAGTTGCTCTTTCGCATTATCCAGTTCTTCCTCTGTTACGCCACCAGCTACGATATCAAGTAATGTCGCATCAATTGTATGCTGAAGCTGTGATAATTGCTGACGACTTGTACTACCATAAATCGTAAATGCGCCAACATCTGCATAACAAGATTGGTAAGAAAATATTGAATAGGCTAAACCACGTTCTTCACGTACTTCTTGGAACAAACGAGAACTCATATTACCACCAATAATATTATTAAGTGCAATAAAACTATACATATCTGGATCTTTTACACCCATAGCTGGATAAGAAATGGCTAAATGCGCTTGCTCTGTATCGCGAGTTTTTGAAATCTCTCCAGGATAAAATTGAGGATTCGTTAACACAGGTGCAACAGCAAGTGGAGATGGCTGATAATGGCCAAATAGATCTTCAATCGTTTGTATGAGCTTTGCAGAGATATTTCCCGCTATTGAAATAACAACTGACTCTGGACCATAATGTTTAGCCATATAGTTACGTATCACATCTGCTGTAAATGTTTTTAAAGTAGCCGCAGTTCCCAATATCGGACGACCAAGTGCATCGTTTGGATACATAACTTCCCATAGTTTTTCATGGACATCGTCATCAGGTGCATCTTCACTCATTAATATTTCTTCTAGCACAACTTGTCGTTCTTTCTCTAACTCTTCCTCTGCAAACGTAGAATTAAAGAACATATCTGCTAATATTGTGACTGCAAGCTCAGCATGATGGTCTAAAACCTTTGCATAATAACAAGTGTTTTCCTTAGATGTGAAGGCATTTAACTCCCCACCAATTCGGTCAAATTCTTCAGCAATTTGACGAGCTGTTCTAGTTTTAGTCCCTTTAAAAAGCATATGTTCTATAAAATGTGTAATGCCATTTTCCTCAGGTAACTCATAACGAGATCCCGCATTAACAAAAATACCCAGTGCAACAGACCTTACATGATCGATTTGCTCAGAGACAATACGCACACCATTCTGACATGTATGTACTTGTACCAAAAAATCTCCCCCCATAAACATTGCTTGATTTAAAAAAGGCTACGCATTATACGCAGCCTTTTCTACAATTTTTTATTTATCTTGCTCAGCGCGTTCTTTTTCCTCTTGTATAACTACTTTACGAGATAAATTCACACGACCTTGCTTGTCTATTTCAATAACTTTTACAAGTAATTGATCGCCAAGTTTCAATACATCTTCAACTTGTTTTGTACGTTCCTCTTGAATTTCAGAGATGTGAAGTAAGCCATCTTTACCTGGGAATATTTCACAGAACGCACCGAATTTTTCAATACGTTTAACTGTTGATAAGTAATACTCGCCAACTTTTGCTTCACGTACGATATCTTCGATAATTTGTTTTGCACGAGCGTTCATTTCTTCATCTGCAGAAGAGATGTAAATTGTACCATCTTGCTCTGTATCAATTTTCACGCCAGTTTCTTCAATAATTTTGTTAATTTGTTTACCACCAGGTCCGATGACATCGCGAATTTTATCAGGATTAATTTTCACGATTACAATTTTCGGTGCAAATGCAGATAATTTTTCACGTGGTTCTGCAAGAGTAGCAATCATTGATTCTAAAATATGCATACGGCCAATTTTAGCTTGTGTTAATGCTTCTTCTAAAATATTGCGTGATAAACCATCAATTTTAATGTCCATTTGAAGTGCTGTTACACCTTTAGCTGTACCTGCAACTTTAAAGTCCATATCTCCAAGGTGGTCTTCCATACCTTGAATATCAGTTAAAATAGAGTAATGTTCACCTTTTTTAATAAGACCCATTGCAATACCTGCTACAGGTGCTTTTAATGGAACACCAGCATCCATCATCGCTAACGTTGAAGCACAGATAGAAGCTTGCGATGTAGAACCGTTTGACTCAAGTACTTCTGATACACAACGGATTGTATATGGGAATACAGATTCATCTGGAATAACCGCATCAAGAGCACGTTCTCCTAGTGCACCATGACCTATTTCACGACGACCTGGTCCACGAATTGGTCCAGTTTCCCCTACAGAGAATTGCGGGAAGTTATAGTGATGCATAAAGCGTTTTGATTCTTCCACACCTAAACCGTCGATAATTTGTACATCACCAAGTGCACCTAATGTACAAATAGAAAGGGCTTGTGTTTGTCCACGCGTAAATAATGCTGAACCGTGAGTACGTTGCAATAAGCCTGTTTCAGAAGAAAGTGGACGGATTTCGTCTAACTTACGACCATCTGGACGAACCTTATCTTCTGTAATCTGACGACGTACTTCGTCTTTAACCATTTTATCTAGCATTGTATAAACTTGCTTCATTGTTACTTCATCCGCTTCTTGCTCTTCATAAGAAGCAATAACACGGTCTTTTACCGCTTGAATAGCCTCATCACGTGCATGTTTTTCAGCAGTTTGAATAGCATCATGCATGTCAGTCTCACAAGCTGCTTTTATATCTGATTGAATCGCTTCATCAATTTCAAATAATGTTACCGGTAATTTTTCTTTCCCTACTTCTGCAACAATTTGCTCTTGGAAAGCAATAATTTTTTTGATTTCTTCATGACCGAACATAATGGCTTCTAGCATTATTTCTTCCGGTACTTCTAGTGCACCTGCTTCAACCATGTTGATAGCATCCTTGTTACCTGCTACAGATAAATGGACTGTTGATTGATTAGATTGTTCCACTGTTGGGTTCACAATAAATTTACCGTCAATATATCCAACTTGTACACCTGCAATCGGTCCGTCGAATGGAATATCCGAGATAGTTAACGCTAATGATGAACCAAGCATTGCAGCCATTTCAGACGTGCAATCCGAATCGTTAGACATAACCATTGAAATCACTTGTACTTCATTACGGAAACCGTCTGGGAACATCGGACGAATTGGACGGTCAATTAAACGGCTTGCTAGTATTGCTTTTTCAGATGGACGTCCTTCACGCTTAATAAAGCCACCAGGAATTTTACCTGCTGCATATAAACGTTCTTCGTAGTTTACTGTTAATGGGAAGAAATCAAGTGGTTTCGGTGATTTTGACATTGTTGCTGTTGAAAGTACAGATGTATCACCATAGCGTACTAATACGGCCCCATTTGCTTGTTTTGCTAACTGTCCAACTTCAATTACAAGTGGACGGCCAGCCCATTCATAGGAATAGACTTTCTTTTCGTTCATTCAATGAACCCCTCTCTATTATAAAAACACTTACTTCGTCTGTATGTACTAATAGTAAGTGTACCAAAAATGCTTGTTCTATGCTAAATAATATTTCATGAAATAATCATACATTTAAATTCAGTTATTGCCAATTTATTTAAGATTTATTTCATTATTTTATTGAAAAAGCATTTTTGGTATATGGTTTTTTCTATATTGATTCCTTCTTGACGAAAAGTAATGTATGTAAATGGAAATAACTGCTTCGCTAACATTAGTTTTTCAAATACAAGTTTAAACAATAGACTTATTATAACATGGAGCTTATCATACAACATCCTATAAGGTAAAAGAAAGTTGGATCATCTAGGAAAGTTAGTAAGTCAGGCAAATAATAGTCGGGATTTACATAGTGTTGAAAAGTAAAACCATCAATAGAATTTTTGTGAAAGTTGCGTAAGTCAGTAAAACTGGATCATCGGACGCCCAGTGAAACGGAAGTCACCCCCTCACCTTGCAAAAAGGGCTTTTCTGCTAGTGACATTTCTTTTTTCAACAACTTAAATACCCCACCCATATAATGGGCGGGGTATATTCAGACTAATGAGTAGTCTCCTAATATAAGATATGTAAAAAGTTTATTATGTAATTTTAACAGGTTGAACAACTTCTTTTTTCTTATTTCTCGCCATCTTTTCACCTATGATTGGCATAATGAAGCGGTCAAGCCCGAATTTCCCAGCATTATAACCAGCAACGGCTATAAAGATTGCAAGTAAAATATCCCAAGGATTGCTAGATATAGTACCTGCCATTAGGAAGGCAAAATTCATGACCATACCAAAAAATGCAGCATATGTCGTTAAGCATCCCAGAATTAATCCTAGCCCTACTAAAAATTCTCCCCAAGGCACAAGAATATTAATTAGCTCAGCATTTGGCAAAGCAAATGATTCAATAAACTTTACATACAGTGGGTAGGCGAGCTCTTCTCCACTTGTCACTGGATTTGCAATAGCATTGGCTAAAAAGCCAGATGCATCAAAGCCATTAAACAATTTTCCCCAACCTGCTGTAAGCCAATGCCAGCCTAAATAAACACGAATAACTGTTAAAATACCTGCAACAATATTATTCTCTCTTAATAATTGGTTAAACATCCTACTCACCCTTCTAAATGATTTAGTTTACATTTCACCAACTATTAACATAGAAAGTTTTCTAACCCATAGCCATCGTTTACTAGTATTCAATGATAGCATTTAGATTGTATGATTGACGCTTATGTACCAATTTTGAGCCTCTATCCTATAATTTGCTGGATTGTATTTCATGAAATATAATAGCAATCTAGCCTTCAATTTATCTACTTCAATTACACTTGCAAATGATGATCACAATGACTATAAATGGGCTGTGAAATGTGATTAGAATATATCACCCTTTTATCAAGTATCAAATCATTTTTATCTATCGTTCATCGTAGTGTAAAAAAGTTATGGCTTATTGTTGAACAAAATTAACAAGATTATCTCAAAAAAAGACTGTAGACAAACATCAGTTTGTCTACAGTCTAATATAGGATTACTTTTGCTATTAATTAGCGACGTAAGCCTAAACGGTTGATTAATTCACGGTAACGTTGTACGTCTGTTTCACGAAGGTATTTTAATAAGTGACGACGACGACCTACCATTTTAAGAAGACCACGCTCAGAGTGGAAATCTTTTTTGTGAGTACGTAAGTGAGTATTTAGAGCATTGATTTCCTCTGTTAATACTGCAACTTGTACTTCTGGTGAACCAGTGTCACTTTCGTGAGTACGGTACTCAGCGATAATTTCGTTTTTACGTTCTTTTGTAATAGCCATTTGTATGGACCTCCTAAATTATAATTAATCCCCATTAGCACAGTAAACGTTGGAGTCATCGATATACCGAGCTAAGGTTAAGCATTTATGCACTTATGAATATTACCATAAATCACATAGTCAAGCAAGTAAAACGTCGACTTGGCTAATGTGACTACAGTAATGAAGTACTTCTTATAGCTGGTTAAAGTAACGGATTGCTTCTTGTTTATCCTTTTCAATTTGTGTTTTCAAGGCCTCAATACCATCGAATTTCCGTTCACTTCGTATACGTTTATACCATGCCACATGTACTTCTTCACCGTAGATATTTTTATCAAAGTTTAAAATATGGACTTCAATCGATAATTGCTTATCATTTGGATCTTTGAAAGTTGGCTTATAGCCCACGTTGCAAACACCATCATACCAGTTATTTTGTACAAGCAGACGAACAGCATAAACACCACTAGCTGGAATAAACGTTCCTTCTAATGCTTGGACATTTGCAGTAGGGAAACCAATAGTACGACCACGTTTATCACCATGGACAACAATCCCATTGATTTCAAACGGTCTCCCTAATAAAACTGTTGCTTCTTCCATATCGCCTTCTTGTAATAGCTTGCGTATACGGGTAGAGCTGATTTTCTCAACATCATCTGTTTTCTTCTCAACAATTGTAACGCCATAATCACCATTACTTAATAAACGCATATCTTCCATTGTTCCCTTACCAAATGCTCCAAACGAATAATCGAAGCCAGCTGTCACATGCTGAATATTTAATCCACGGATAAATGTATCAATAAATGCCGCTGGTGAAAGTTTGGCAAAATCTGAAGTGAAGTGGACAACGAATACCGTATCCACACCCTGTTCTTCAAACAGCTGTAATTTCTGTTGTAAGAGTGTAATATAAAAAACCTTTTCGTTACGTCCACCAAGGACTAATGAAGGATGTGGATCGAATGTCATCACTGCAGTTGGAATTTGTCGCTTGTTGCCCTCTTCCTTAGCTGCCTTGATAACTGCTTGATGCCCTCTATGTACACCATCGAAAAAGCCAAGAGCTAATGAATACGGCTGCATGCTTTCTCGTTGCTGTAATTGATGTGGGTATTTTAAATGAATGACCTCCATTGAAAAATCCTCCTACTCTATCGTCGGAAACATCTTATGTGGCTTCATCAAACCATCCTTTGTTGGGTGAGCTTGATAAACCGCAACTGCCTTTCCATTGATTCCATACACAATTTTATCATGACTATTTAATAATGCATCTGCTGGAAGCACTTGTCCATTGAAAATTTCTTTTTCATTGGCATTCGTAATCTCAATATATGGATAGTCTGCTAATGCATACTCGACAGGTAAAATGCAGGAAGCTACTTGCTCAGTCTCCATTAGCTCAGCAACCTGTGCTAACGTAAAACAATTATCCTGTGTAAAAGTACCAGAAGCAGTACGTACAAGCTCCTTCATATGTGCTGGATAGCCAAGAGCCTCACCAATTTGCACAGCTAGTGTTCGAATATATGTCCCTTTACTACAAGCGATACGTACTGGAAATGTGATTTCTTGTCCCTCATAATGTGCTAGCTCATCAAGTAGCTCTAAATTATAAATTGTTACTTGGCGAGTTGGTCTTTCAACACTTTCACCTTTTCGCGCATATTCATAGAGGCGCTTCCCATTAACTTTTACTGCTGAAAACATGGGTGGTGTTTGTTCAATAACTCCAGTCAATGAAGCTAAAACCTCTAACAACTGCTCACGAGAAAATTTTTTTATCGTAAGATCTTCTTCAACGGTTTCACCTTCTGCATCCTCGGTTGTCGTGGTACGACCGATTGAAATGATTGCTTCATAGGTTTTCCCTGCGTCAGTTAAATATTCTGCTATTCGAGTTGCTTGGCCAATACAAATTGGTAGTACGCCCTCAACACCTGGATCCAGTGTACCTGTATGCCCAACTTTTTTTGTCCGCAAAATTTTGCGTAATTTAAAGACACAATCATGGCTTGTCATGCCTCTTTCTTTCCAAAGCGGTAAAATACCGTTCATATAGCTCCTCCCAAACTGCTTACTCTATCATTTATTTATTCATTGGCAATATAACTTTTTCCATGAAGCTAAAAAGTCTGCCTGCATAAACATGCATGTGGCAGACTTTTTTAGCTTATTCTTTGTGTAAATCTCTTAACAATGAATCAATACGGTTCCCATATTCAATCGATGAATCAAATTCAAAGATTAATTCTGGTGTACGTCGTAAACGAATGCGTGATCCGATTTCAGAGCGAATGAAGCCCGAAGCTTTTACTAAAGCTTTAAGCGTTTCCTCTCGTTCACGTTCGTTGCCTAAAGATGTAATATAGATTGTCGCTTGCTGTAAATCACCCGTTACTTCAACACCTGTAACAGTCACAAAACCAACACGCGGATCTTTTATTTTACGGCCAAGAATATCACCAAGCTCCTTTTTCATTTGCTCGGCAACACGGTTTGAACGTAGAGACATAATTTGTCACCTCTATTTCGATGTACAGATAGTTGTGTGTTCCATGCCTTCGTAAGCTAGACAACTATCTACTACTACTTATAAATAATCTCGCCACACATTAAGCTGTTCCCATGACGGATTTGACTCTAAATAGTGGAGCGCGTGATTAATTTCTCGTTCAGCTGCTTCTTTGGACGAAGAAACAGCAACAAGTGCTAATTTCGTACGCTGCCATACATTTTGATGGTCAATTTCCGCAATAGAAACGTTAAATTTCTGCTTTGTGCGGGTAATCATACGCTGTAAGACAGCACGCTTTTCCTTTAACGAATGGGCAGTTTGAATGATAAATTCAACCTCTGCATACACGATCATTAGGCGCGTTTAACCTCTTCCATAATATAGGCTTCAATAATGTCGCCTTCTTTAATATCATTGAAGTTTGTAATCGTAATACCACATTCGTATCCTTTTGCCACTTCTTTTACTTCATCTTTGAAGCGTTTAAGCGTATCTAGCTCACCTTCAAAAATAACGACGTTATCACGGATCACACGTACACCTGAATCACGTGTTACCTTTCCTTCTGTTACATATGAACCAGCAATTGTACCAACTTTTGATACTTTAATTGTTTGACGAACTTCTGCTTGACCAATAATTTTTTCTTCAAATTCAGGATCAAGCATACCTTTCATTGCTTGTTCAATTTCTTCAATTACTTTATAGATAATGCGGTGTAAGCGAATATCTACACCCTCTTCTTCTGCTGCACGTTTTGCGTTAACATCCGGACGTACATTAAATCCAATAACGATGGCATTAGAAGCTGCTGCAAGAGAAATATCAGATTCGGTAATAGCTCCAGCACCTGTATGAATAATTTTCACATTTACGCCTTCCACATCAATTTTCATTAGGGAGGCTGCCATAGCTTCAACAGTACCTTGAACGTCAGCTTTCACAATTAAGTTGAGCTCTTTCATTTCGCCTTGGCTCATTTGTTCAAATAAGTTATCAAGCGTTACACGTTGTTTTTCTGAACGTTGTGCTTGAATCGCTGACATTGCTCTTGTTTCTCCAACTTGACGTGCTGTTTTCTCGTCTTCAAAGACAACGAAACGGTCACCTGCTTGAGGTACATCATTTAAACCTGTAATTTCAACTGGAGTTGATGGGCCAGCTTCTTTTACTCGACGACCTTTGTCATTTACCATCGCACGTACACGACCATACGTATGACCTACAACGATTGGGTCACCTACTTTTAATGTTCCATCTTGTACTAAAAGTGTAGCAACAGAGCCACGACCTTTATCAAGCTGAGCTTCGATTACTGTTCCAAGTGCTAAACGTTCTGGATTTGCTTTAAGCTCGCCTACTTCAGCTACAAGTAAAATCATCTCTAACAATGTATCAATGCCTTCACCTTTTAACGCTGAAATTGGAACGAAAATTGTATCTCCACCCCATGCTTCAGGAACTAAGCCATGTTCTGTTAATTCTTGCATCACACGATCTGGATTTGCCGATGGTTTATCCATTTTATTCACAGCCACAATTATTGGTACTTCAGCAGCCTTGGCATGATTGATCGCTTCTACTGTTTGTGGCATAACACCATCATCAGCAGCTACAACTAAAATTGTTAAATCCGTAACTTTTGCACCACGCGCACGCATTGTTGTGAAAGCTGCATGTCCTGGTGTATCAAGGAATGTAATTTTCTTGTCGCCTTCTGTAACTTGGTATGCACCAATATGTTGTGTGATACCACCAGCTTCTCCTGCTGTTACTTTTGTATGGCGAATAGAGTCTAATAAAGTTGTTTTACCATGGTCAACGTGACCCATAATTGTTACAACTGGCGGACGTTCTGATAAATCTGCCTCGTTTACTTCTTCTGTTTGCTCGAAGTGTGTTTCTAAATCCGTAATATCTACACGAATTTCTTCTTCCACTTCTACACCGTAGTCTGCGCAAATTAATTCAATTGCATCCTTATCTAATTCTTGGTTAATTGTTGCCATTACGCCAAGCATGAATAATTTTTTAATGATTTCAGATGGTTCACGGTGTAATTTTTTTGCTAATTCTGCAACTGATAATGATTCAACAAAAGTAATTTTTTCTGGAAGTTCCTTTTGTTTCACTGGAATTGATGGTTGATGCGTTTTTGGATGGCGACGTTTGCCTCCATGAATCCCTGGTTTTGGACGTTGGTTGTAACCACCGCCACCTCTACGATTATTATTGTTATTATTATTATTTTGTGTCATATTTCTATTTTGATTACCTTTTGTATTCTTAGATTTTTCGTTAGACGAATTTGAGTTTTGCTGTGCATGTTGCTGATTGTTTGCTTTTGGCTTAGAAGTAGCAGATTGCTGCCTTTGTCCTTCTTGCTTTTTCACCGAATGCTGTGGTTTTTGCTGGCCATTTGATTGAGGTTTTTGTGCCATGTTTTGAGTTGATTGTTTTGCTACATTTTTCTCAGGTGTTGCTTTAAATGTTTGATTTAACTTTGCCACAGCGTCTTTTTCCAACATAGACATATGGTTTGTTACACTCACATTTAATTTACTTAGTGCTTCAATAACCTCTTTACTCGTTTTATTCACTTGCTTCGCATATTCATGAACTCTGATTTTGGTCATCTGCTCACCCCCGATTAGTTTTCGTTGAGTAGACTAGACAATTTACTTGCAAAACCTTTATCGGTAATAGCTAAAGCCACACGGGCCTCCTTACCTGTAGCATGTCCTAGATCATATCGATCTCCAATTACATGATACTCAACGTTGTAGTACGTGCACTTATCTTGAATTTTTTTACTAGAGTTTTTAGAAGCATCGTTTGCAAGCAGTACTAGTTTAGCATTGCCATTGCGGACTTCCTTTACTACTAACTCTTCTCCTGAAATCACCTTACGTGCTCTTGCTGCGATTCCAAGCAAATTAAATATTGCTTGATTTATCATAAAATTGACTCCCTACGAATCAGCAAAATAAGTTCCTCGTATATTTCTTCAGGAATTTTCACATCAAGTTGGTGCCCTAATACATTTTTCTTACGCGCGAGGTCAACTGCCTGCTCTGATTTAGAGACATAGGCACCACGCCCAGGCTTTTTCCCGGAGACATCTACACTTACTTCGCCCTCTTTCGAACGAACAACACGTATCATCTCTTTCTTTGGTAGCATTTCTCCAGTTGCTACACATTTACGAAGAGGTACTTTTTTGTTTACAGCCATAAGAATCACCATTCCTCTCTGAAGCTTGTCGTAAGAGGTGGACAAGTCATGCTCTACTTGACGCTCTGACAGTATTCAGTCGGCGTAGGGGGCCCACTGAATACTGTCAGCTAACTTGTCACACGGGCTTTCTTACTTATTCTTCGTCGTCTTGATATAAGTCAACTGCTACATCATCAAAATCACTTTCTTCATCATGAGCAGGGATGAAAGTGCTTGTAGCCGAAGGATAAATACCTAATTCACGAGCATCAGTCTCACTCTTAATATCAATTTTCCAGCCAGTAAGCTTCGCTGCTAGACGAGCATTTTGCCCACGTTTACCGATAGCTAGAGATAATTGATAGTCTGGTACAACGACTGTTGTCGACTTTTCTTCTTCATTCACTTGTACATCTAATACTTTTGATGGGCTTAATGCATTAGCTACAAATACAACTGGGTCTTCAGACCATTCTACGATATCAATTTTTTCACCATTTAGTTCATTGACAATTGTTTGTACACGAGCTCCCTTTGCCCCAACACATGAACCGACTGGATCCACTTCCTCATTATGAGCGAAAACAGAAATTTTAGAGCGATCTCCAGCTTCACGTGCAATTGATTTAATCTCTACAATACCCTCATAAATTTCAGGTACTTCCATCTCAAATAATCGACGTAATAAACCAGGATGTGTACGAGACACAATCACTTGAGGTCCACGAGTTGTACGTTCCACTTTTGTAATATACACTTTAATACGATCATGTGGATGATAAGATTCACCTTGGATTTGTTCATTAACAGGCAATGCAGCTTCTACTTTCCCTAAACCTACATAGATATTACGAGCATCTAAACGTTCAACAACGCCAGTTACGATATCATCTTCACGGTCTACGTACTGCTCATAAATTAAACCTCGTTCCGCTTCACGTACGCGTTGTGTAACTACTTGCTTTGCTGTTTGTGCAGCAATGCGTCCAAAGTTACGTGGTGTTACTTCCTGCTCTACGATATCCTCTAGCTGATAGGCTGGATTAATGACTTTTGCATCTTCTAAAGAAATTTGCAAACGATCATCTTCTACCTCTTCCACAACATCTTTACGTGAAAATACACGAATTGAGCCCTTATCTAAATTTAAGTCTACTCGAACATTTTGTGCTTGGTTAAAGTTGCGTTTGTAAGCTGTAACTAATGCCGCTTCAATGGCTTCGATTAACACATCTCTTGAAATTCCTTTTTGTTCTTCTAGCGCATTCAGCGCATCTAACAAATCACTACTCATTTTGTTTTCACTCCTAAATATGCTTTATGCAGAAAAATCGATGGCAAGTCGTGCCAATGCGATTTTTTCTTGTTCAATTGTTACTGTTATTTTACGTGTTTTAATACGCACTTCCATCACTAATGTATGTTCATCGTATGACGTTAAGTAGCCTTGGAATTCCTTCATGTCCTTGATGGGCTCATAGGTTTTTACATAAATAAACTTGCCAACTGCTTTGACAAAATCCGTATCTTTTTTTAATGGACGTTCCGCTCCAGGCGAAGAAACTTCTAAATAATAGTTTTGTGTAATTGGATCTTTTTCATCCAATAACAAGCTTAGTCGTTCACTCACTTGAGCACATTGATCTATGTCAATTCCACCCTCAGGTGTATCAACATAGACACGTAAAAACCAGTTTCGTCCTTCTTTTACGAACTCAATATCCACTAGCTCAAGATTTAACTCATCCACAATTGGTTTAGCGAGCTCTTCAATTAAAGATGGTACTTTGCTCATTATTTCCTCCTGTATTTATCAAATTCTAGCGTATGAATTGTTCATCACTATCAGGTTAACGCAGTAATGAACCATAATAAAACAGAAATTCCACCAGTTGCTTTGGTGAAATTTTACGGTCTTACCTGCTGTTAGTCAAAATTTGTTTTGCTACGGTTAAACAACAGAAAAGAGCGGGTATGCCCCACTCTTTTGCTGGAAAAATATCAACAAATTATTACCATTAGAATAGCACAGTTCTCGACACAATGCAAATTTCCTTCATTATAGATAACCATATTGTGTCAGGAATTTGAATTTACATTGTGACCTTTCCATGCAAAACAATTGTAATACTAGAATAGCGATAACTGATTAGCATCAGGCATGCCTTCTAAACAACCAAGCTGGTCCATGTATTCGATAAGCGTTTTGGAAACACGACCACGTTGCTGTAAATCTTCCTTGGATAAAAACTCTCCCTCTTCACGAGCAGCTACGATCGTTTTCGCCACGTTGGTTCCAAGACCCGGAATTGCATCGAACGGAGGGATTAGTGAATTGCCATCAATGACAAACTCACTAGCTTGGGAACGATATAGGTCAACCTTTTGGAAACTCATACCTCGCTCACACATTTCCAATGCAAGCTCCAGCACCGTTAATAAGTTTTTCTCTTTAGTGGATGCATCTAAGCCTTTCATATTGATTTCATCAATCCGTGCTCGAATCATTTGCGATCCTTGCACCATTGCAATTAAATCAAAATCATCTGCTCGAACTGTGAAATACGCTGCATAATAAAGGATTGGAAAATGTACCTTGAACCAGGCAATTCGTACTGCCATTAGCACGTATGCTGCGGCATGGGCTTTCGGGAACATGTATTTTATCTTTTTACAAGATTCAATATACCAACCTGGTACTTTATTGGCGAGCATCTCGGCTTCAAATTCTTCTGATAATCCCTTCCCTTTACGAACAGATTCCATAATTTTGAAGGCTAGTGACGGCTCTAGACCTTGATAAATTAAATACACCATAATGTCATCACGACAACCAATTACTTCTTTTAGCACACATGTACCGTTTTGAATTAATTCTTGTGCATTCCCTAGCCATACGTCTGTTCCATGGGAAAGTCCAGAAATTTGTACAAGCTCCGAGAATGTCGAAGGCTTCGTATCTTCTAGCATTTGACGTACAAAACGCGTACCGAATTCTGGTATACCTAGTGTCCCTGTCTTACAGCCAATTTGCTTTTCTGTAACACCTAAAGATTCAGGAGAACTAAAAATTTTCATGACGACAGGATCATCGGTCGGAATTGTTTTAGGATCGATTCCCGATAAATCCTGTAACATTCTGATCACCGTTGGATCATCGTGTCCAAGTATATCTAGCTTTAAAATATTGTCATGAATAGAGTGGAAATCAAAATGGGTTGTACGCCATTCTGCATCCTGCGCATCTGCAGGGAATTGCACTGGAGAAAAATCATAAATGTCCATATAATCTGGAACAACAATAATTCCTCCAGGGTGTTGCCCAGTTGTACGTTTTACTCCTGTACAGCCTTGAACTAAACGATCAACTTCTGCTCCACGAAAATGTAAATTATGGTCATTTGCATAGCCTTTCACATAGCCATATGCTGTTTTCTCCGCAACTGTACCGATTGTTCCAGCACGGAATACATAATCCTCACCAAATAGCACCTTTGTATAGTTGTGCGCTTGAGGCTGATATTCACCCGAAAAATTTAAATCGATATCTGGTACCTTATCACCTTTGAATCCAAGGAAGGTTTCAAATGGTATGTCTTGTCCATCTTTTTTATAAGGTGTTCCACATTCCGTACAGTCTTTATTTGGTAAATCGAAGCCTGAGCTGACAGATCCATCATCGAAAAACTCGGAATGTTTACAACTAGGACAAATATAGTGAGGCGGTAATGGGTTAACCTCTGTGATTTCCATAAAAGTGGCTACTAATGAGGAACCCACCGAACCACGTGACCCTACTAAATAGCCATCAGCTAATGATTTTTTCACTAGCTTGGCAGAAATTAAATAAATAACACCAAAACCGTGTCCCAAAATCGATTTTAACTCTTTTTCAATTCGAGCTTTCACAATTTCCGGTAACTCCTCACCATAAATACGATGGGCCATTTCATAAGTTAAATTGGTTACTTCATCATCGGAGCCCTCAATTTTTGGTGTATATAGGTCATCCTTAATCGGTTTAACGTCCCCAATACTTGCTGCTACTTTTTGAGCATTCGTCACAACCACTTCTTTTGCAAGATCCGGTCCTAAAAAATCAAATTCTTTCAGCATTTCATCAGTTGTTCTAAAATGGACTTCTGGTAGCTTAGAACGATTTAAAATATTTGCTCCACCTTGTGAACCAATAAGTATTTGCCTAAACATCCCATCTGTCGGATCTAAATAATGAACATTTCCAGTTGCAACAACAGGTTTATCTAGCTTCTTCCCGAGTTTAACAAGTTTACGGATAATATCTTCTAATGTCCATTCATCACGTACAACATTGCGTTCGATTAATGGTGCATATACAGCCTTCGGTTGCACCTCAATATAATCATAAAAACGAGCGACTTTCTCTGCTTCCTCTGGAGACTTATTCATCATTGTTTCGAATACTTCACCATTACTGCAACCTGATCCAACTAATAAACCCTCACGATATTGTTCAAGCACAGCACGTGTCACCCGAGGAACACGATAGAATGTTTTTGTATGAGAGTGGGAGACGATTTTAAATAAGTTTTTTAAGCCTGCATTATCAACTGCTAAAATTGTACAATGCATAGGTCTACCTTTTTTATAGGCATCCCCACCACCAATATGCTTATTGAAGTCATCATGGTATTTAATAGCTAGCTCATCAGCATCCTTTAATAGCTGCAGGAGTAGAAATCCTGTCGCCTCTGTATCATAAATTGCTCGGTGATGCTGTGTTAATTCAATATTGAATTTTTTACACAGTGTATTCAAGCGATGGTTTTTCATTGTAGGATAAAGCAATCTTGCTAGCTCTAATGTATCAATGACAGGATGGACTGTGTCTTCAAGACCAAATTTTTTATAGCCTGTATATAGGAAGCCAATATCAAATGATGCGTTATGAGCGACAACGATTGCATCTCCAATAAAGGCATGAAATTCTTTAATGACCTGCTCTACCTCTGGTGCATTTCGAACCATATCATCCGTAATACCTGTTAATTCAATGGTAGTAGCCGAAAGTGGATGATGTGGATTTGCAAAACTTTCATATTTATCAATAACTTGTCCATCTTTAATTTTAACTGCAGCCAATTCAATAATGGTATCATATGCAGTTGATAGCCCTGTCGTTTCTACGTCAAAAACAACATACGTTGTGTCTGCCAATAAACGATGCTCTGGAGCATAGGCAATTGGTACACCATCATCAACTAAATTTGCTTCCAGACCATAAATAATCTTAATGCCATGTTTTTTGCCCGCTGCATATGCTTCAGGGAAAGATTGCACCACCGCATGATCTGTAATAGCTATTGCTGGATGCCCCCACTTTGCAGCTTGAGCAACAAGCCGATCAACAGGTGTAACAGCGTCCATTTGGCTCATTGGTGTATGCAAATGTAACTCAACACGCTTTTCACCCTCTGGTGCTAAATCTTGTCGTGTTTCTTTTTTGATTTCATTAATATCATTCGCCATAACGATTAAATCACGAATAAACGTATCAGTTTGCACAGAGCCTCGAACTTTAACCCACATGCCCTTTTTCAGATGTTGCATTAATTCAGCATCATCATTGTCACGAGAAAACATTTTAACAATGATGGAATCTGTATAGTCGGTAATTTTGATTTGTAATAAGGAGCGTCCACTTTTTAATACTTTTATTTCCGTATCAAAGACAAATCCTTCAATAATAACACGGCGTTCTTCTTCAACAATCCGTTTAATTTCCATGATTTCATCATCTTTAATATGCATCCCAAGTTGGAATGGACGGTCGCCAAGGTTGGCCAGTGCCGGATTGTCTTTCTTCTCTTGCTCACGCTTTTGGAAATCTTGCATCGCTTGCTGTGCCAGAGCCACTTCTTCCAGACGTTTCTGCTCCATAAATGCTTCCTGTGCCGCTATCATTTCTTCCGTTTCTTCTTGTAGCACAAAGTCGATTGCCATACGAGGGAAACCAAATTGACCATAGCTTTCTGCTAGTTTGTCCGCATACTTCGATTTGAGCATCATAAATTCCATTTCCTGCATACAGGATAAAGTCATTTTTTGGCCGTTCCACGTTGGTATTTGGGTAATGAGACAATTTTTAAGCGTTGGAGCCATCTCATCAATTTGTTCCACAACATTTAGCCAGTACGCTTGCACCAGTTCCTCTGTGACATTTTTTTCTAATGTTTCAAATGTCGTATTAACTTGTGCTATCGTTGAAAATTTCTCTGTCAAATGCGTACGGAAAAGCTGATATAACGGAAACGGTAATATATCCTTTAACTTAATTGTGAAATGCCAAAGTCTATCCTTTTTATGAACTGTCAGGCGTGATAGTTCACCTTCCTCAAAAAATGACATATATACATCATCTGTTAACTCTAGTTGTTGCAAGAGCATTCGAAGTCTCATTCTTGCCTCTTGTTGCTGTTCCAATCTAATGACACCTACTTTCAGAAAGAGGCAATTTCTTTAGCCTCATGTTCTAATTCGTCTCAAACGCATGATGAATTCAAGAAAAAAATTCGCTCCCACACTGCGGGCGCTCTTCAAGTTTAACAGATATTTTACCATCTGTTGTTGCTTGCTTGGCTCACTGTCCCGCAGAAGTGTCGCGAATTATTTATATCTATCTTATCAAAATTATACGAAAGCCTCTATTAAAAGCATCAAATTCTAATTATCACCAATTTTTAGCTCGTCATTAATTTTTACGGAAAAATTCATTCAGACGATCAATTACTTCTTCTTTTTTCCATTCAAATGTTTCACCCGTTTGACGGAGTTTCACTTCTACAATACCTTCTGTTGCTTTTTTACCAACAGTTACTCGAACAGGTAAGCCAATTAAATCAGCATCAGCGAATTTTACACCCGCTCGTTCAGGACGATCATCTAGTAACACATCATAACGGTATGATTTTAATAAGCCATAAAGCTCCTCCGCTAATGTCACTTGTGCCTCATCTTTTGTGTTTACTGGCACAACATGAATATCATATGGCGCTAATTGTGTTGGCCATGTAAAGCCATTGTCATCTTGGAAGTGCTCCGCTACAGCAGCTAGAATACGAGAAACACCAATACCATAGCACCCCATAATAAATGGTTGAGCCTTACCTTGCTCATCTAAGAAAGTACCATTCATTTTAGCAGAGTATGTAGTACCTAATTTGAAAATATGACCAACCTCGATACCTTCTGCAAACTTAATGTTACCTTGTCCATCAGGAGAAGGATCTCCCTCTTGAATAAAACGAATATCTAAATAGTCGTTAACTGCAAAATCACGCTCAGGGTTAACATTGACTAAATGGAATCCATCTTCGTTGGCACCTGCAATACCATTACGGATAGATTTAATAGCATGGTCTGCTACTACTTTTACGTCTACCGGTAATTTCACTGGACCAATTGAGCCAACGCCACAACCTAATAATTCTTGAATCGCTGCTTCACTTGCAAGTTCCACAGATCCTGCATCAAGTGCATTTTTCAATTTGATATCATTAATTTCATGGTCCCCACGTGAAAGCACTACTACAAGCTCTCCATCTACATCAAAAACTAGAGATTTGATGACATTAGCAGGTTCTACTTTTAAGAATGCTGAAACATCTTCAATTGTTTTTTGCTCTGGAGTTGCTACTTTTTCTACATCTTTTAAAGCTTCATCAGATGGTTGATAGTCAACAATTACTTCAGCCATTTCGATATTTGCTGCATAATCAGAAGTATCTGAGTACGCAATTGTATCTTCCCCAATTTCAGAAAGGACCATAAATTCATGTGTTCCTTTACCGCCAATCGAACCTGCATCTGCAATAACAGCACGGTAGTTTAAGCCGAGACGGGAGAAAATATTAGAATAAGCACGATACATATCTTCATATGTTTCATCTAAACTTTCACGTGACGCATGGAAAGAATAAGCATCTTTCATGATAAATTCTCTTCCTCGTAGTAAGCCAAAGCGAGGACGTTTTTCATCACGGAATTTGGTTTGAATTTGATACAATGTTAGCGGTAATTTTTTATATGATTTAATTTCATCACGGACTAAAGTTGTAATGACTTCTTCATGTGTTGGCCCTAATGCAAAATCACGGTCATGTCGGTCTTTTAAGCGCATTAATTCAGGTCCGTATTTTTCCCAGCGACCTGATTCCTGCCATAGCTCAGCAGATTGTAGAGATGGCATTAGTAGCTCAATGGAGTTGATAGCTTCCATTTCTTCTCGGATAATTGTTTCAATTTTTGTTAGCACACGTTTTGCAAGCGGTAAATACGAGTATACCCCACTTGTATTTTGACGAATAAACCCTGCACGTAGTAATTGCTTATGTGACTTTACCTCAGCATCAGCAGGTACTTCACGTAACGTTGGGATAAATGTTTTACTTTGCTTCATTCAGTGTTCCACCTTTTTCAATAGATAAGTTTATACTCTCATTAGCATAAACAAATTTAGCTTTGAGCGCAATGTTTCATCGAAATTGCGCTCAAAGCTAGGAAATCAAATTTCATTTAACTGTAAATGAATTAAAAGAAAAATCTTTGTATATCGTTCCATGTAACAACCACCATTAGAATCATGAGTAGGACGATTCCTACAAAATGTACAATACCTTCTTTTTGACGGTCAATTGGTTTACCACGTAAAGCTTCAAAGCCAAAGAATAATAAACGGCCTCCGTCAAGTGCTGGTAATGGAAGTAGGTTCATAATTCCTAAGTTAATACTTAGCATTGCTGCCCAATTCATTAAGTTCATAATACCATACTGGGCAACTTGCTCTGTTGCTTTATAAATACCTACAGGACCTGAAAGTGCGTCTATTGTGAACTTACCTGTAATTAGCATACCTAATAGTTCAAATATTTTCACTGTCATATTATAGGTTTCTTGAGCTCCATAAACAACTGCCTTTAATGGGTTAAATTCTCTGGGACTCTCATAGCGTACACCTATTTGACCATATTTCTCGCCATCCTGCTGGATTTCCTTAACAGTCATATTTAAGTTCACTGATTGTCCATTTCGTTCAACTGTCACAGCAATATCTTCGTTTGGATGATCTTGAACGATTGCAGCTAAATCTTGCCATTTTTCAACTGCTTGTCCGTTAATAGCTGTTACTCTATCTCCTGCCAGCATCCCTGCCTGTGCAGCTGGATCATTCTCTACTACTTCTGTGATAATTGGCTCGTATGTTGGTACACCATGGATCAATCCAATCACTAAATAAATCACAAACGCGAGAATAAAGTTAAACAAAGGGCCTGCAAAGATAGTCATTGCTCGTTGACCAACTGTCTTTGCATTAAATTGACGATCGTGTGGCGCAATGACAAGTTCACGACTATTTTCCACAAGCACACAGTCTCTAGCTACTTGATAACGAACTAGACGTTCTTCTTCATCATAACCCTCTACAAATAACTCCTTCTCTAAATCGGCGCGTTCAACTTCTAAAAATAATAAATCTGGTAACTGCTTATTATTTTGATTGAAAATAATTTTTTTAACAACATTATCTTCATTCACAATAAGCCCTATTCGGTAGCCTGGCTGTAATTCCGTGCCATCCATATCCTCGCCGGCCATACGTACGTATCCCCCGATTGGTAATAATCGAATAGTATACATTGTTTCACCATGCGTTTTTCCATAAATTTTGGGACCCATTCCGATCGCAAATTCACGTACTAAGATACCTGCACGTTTGGCAAATAAGAAATGTCCAAGTTCATGGAAGAAGACGAGCATACCAAATATTAATATAAATGCAATGGCTGTTTGCATAATACCCCACCTTTAATAGCGATTAGTTAACGATACAGTGCTTTCGTTATTTTACCATGTCTAACACTATTTTTCTTGTCTCACTATCCACATGTAATATGGTTTGTAAATCTGGTACTGCAATGTTTTGGTGTGCCTGCATCACACGTTCAATCGTCTCATCAATTTCAAGGAATGTGATTTTCCCTTGTAAAAAGGCTGCAACTGCCGCTTCGTTTGCTGCATTCATTGCTGTCAGAATCGTACCACCCATACGACCAGCCTCATACGCTAAACGCAAAGCAGGGTATCGCTCAAAGTCCATCTCTTGAAAATGTAGTTGACCAATTTGCGCTAAATTTAGTTGCTGACCATTTTGTAATGGTATACGGTCTGGGTAGCTTAAAGCATATTGGATTGGCACACGCATATCGGGTGTACCTAGCTGAGCAATAACACTAGTATCATGATACTCAACTAGAGAGTGAATAATACTTTCTCTATGCAAAAGTACATCTATTTTATCATAAGGCATATCAAATAAAACATGTGCTTCAATGACCTCTAATCCCTTATTCATCATTGTAGCGGAATCTATCGTAATCTTTGCACCCATAGACCAGTTTGGATGATTCAGTGCATCTGCGACCGTCACGTGTTTTAATTGTTCTCGTGTTTTATCACGGAAGCTACCACCAGATGCGGTAATAATCAAACGTTCGATATTTTTCGGATTCTCACCATTCATCGATTGGAAGATGGCAGAGTGCTCACTATCTACAGGCAAGATGGCTACTTTGTATTTTTTGGCCTCTGCCATCACTAAATGACCAGCAGTTACAAGCGTTTCTTTATTAGCAATAGCAATCGTTTTGCCCATACGAATGGCTGCTAATGTTGATTCAAGGCCTACACTTCCAAGCACAGCATTGACAAGTACAGTCGAATCAGGATGTGTTGCGACCTCTACAAGTCCTTTTGCTCCAAACGTAAATTGGATATTTGGAAACTCTTTAGCTAGTGTTAGTGCGTCTTCTTCTAATTGCACAGAAACTAATTCGGGCTTTAATGTTTCAATCATTTCTCGCGTTTTCTCTAGGTTCTTTCCTGATGAAAAAGCTACTAATTGAAAAGCATCACGTTGTTCTTTTAAGATATCGTAGGTTTGCCAACCAATTGAACCAGTTGCACCTAATAAACTAATTTTTTTCACAACAAATTGTCCCCTTTTTCTATCTAAGCAAATGATTTAGCAAAGTGTCTTTTCCTATACAATTAATTACCAAATAAATGTAAAAAATGAAGTAGAGGCACAACAAATAATAGACTATCAAAGCGATCTAAAATTCCTCCATGCCCTGGTAAAATATTGCCTGAATCTTTTACATCAAAGTGACGTTTAATAGCAGATTCTACCAAATCGCCCATTTGACCAATAATTGAGGCAAAAATCGTTACAAAAACAAGTGATATATAACCATTTGCGAATGGGTAAATGAGTTGCATACCTACTGCAAAAATAACAGCAATGACTATTCCACCTATAAAGCCTTCGATCGTTTTCTTAGGTGAAATTTCTGGCCATAACTTATTTTTCCCTAATTTTCTACCTACAAAATATGCACCTGAATCCGTTGTCCAAACAACTAATAAGCAATAGACAACATACTCTAATCCAACATTTCTAGTTTCAATTAGATAATGGAATCCTAATCCCACATAAAATGCGCCTAATAGAATAAAGCCAACTTCGTCAAAAGTAATTTTATTTTTTACTAAAACCACGTAAATAAGAAGTAGCATCATTAGACCATAGACTACCATTAGATTAGACGAATAGCCTATTAATTCTACAACCCTTTCACTCCAGTCCTTCGGGATAACCAGTAAAATTAAAGTGATCAGTCCTAAGAAGCCAGGCACAGATAAGATGGAAATCCCTTTCATCTTAAGTATTTCATAAAAACCGACAATAGCCATTGCTAGCACAAGTAAGGCAAATGGTACTTTTCCATAAATAACGAATGGGATAAAAAGTGCTGCTGCAATTATTGCGGTAATAATTCTTTGTTTCAAGTTGTTTCTTCTCCCTTCAACCCACCGTAACGGCGATTACGTTTCTGATAGTTTTCCACCGCTTCGAGTAAGTTTTCCTCACTAAAATCTGGCCACAATGTATCTGTAAACCAAAATTCTGTATAGGCGAGCTGCCATAGCATAAAGTTACTTAATCGCACTTCACCACTTGTACGAATTAAAAGATCTGGTTCAGGTAAATGGGCTGTCATTAAATGAGATGTTAAGCAATCTTCTGTTATGTCTTGCATCGTTAATTGACCGTCCTGCACTTTTTGAAGCATCATTTTCATGGCATTGACCATTTCAGAACGACTACCATAATTCAGCGCAAAATTTAAAATAAGCCCTGTATTATGCTTCGTTTCTTCCATTGCCTCATACAACGCTTTTTGTGTATGGGCAGGTAATAAAGATGGGTCTCCAATCATTTCGACACGTACATTACGCTCCATCATTTCTGGTAAAAAGGAACCTAAAAACTCAACAGGTAGCCGCATAAGAAAATCTACCTCAGGTTTTGGTCTCTTCCAATTTTCAGTGGAAAATGCATAGACAGTTAAGACTTTAATACCCAAGTCTGATGCAAATCTCGTCACCTTACGCACCGTCTTCATTCCTTCATGATGACCAGCCACACGTGGCATAGCTCTTTTCTTCGCCCAACGTCCATTTCCGTCCATAATAATCGCTACATGGGCAGGAATCGGCTCGCTTTTAGCTAGGGCCACACGCTCCTCCAATGATAGTGTATCCATATTTATTTGTTTACCTAATAGCTTTTTAAACATGCTAACTCCCCCACTACAACTAATCGGACGTATACTAACCTATCATAAC
>Ga0213823_1000496_pt1 | contig 32816 bp, 25 predicted proteins | sample MC6MC0907MG_FD_179887 | JGI IMG/M metagenome (GOLD analysis project Ga0213823, IMG submission 179887) | Enriched soil aggregate microbial communities from Iowa State University, Ames, United States - MC6-MC0907-MG | ecosystem: Environmental > Terrestrial > Soil > Unclassified | place: USA: Iowa...
AGGCCGTACCATGCTGCTGGTGACGCACGAGATGAACTTTGCCCGCCAGGTGTCCAGTGAAGTGGTCTTCCTGCACCAGGGCCTGGTTGAAGAGCAAGGATCGCCGCAGCAGGTCTTCGAGAACCCAACCTCGGCGCGTTGCAAGCAATTCATGTCCAGCCACCGTTAACGGAGCACTACATGCAGACTTACAAGAAGTTTCTCCTGGCAGCCGCCGCCACACTGGTGATGTCGGCCAACGCCATGGCTGCAGAAAAACTGCGCATGGGTATCGAAGCGGCCTACCCGCCGTTCAACAACAAGGACGCCAGCGGCCAGGTCGTCGGCTTTGACAAGGACATCGGCGACGCCCTGTGTGCCAAGCTGAAGGCCGAGTGCTCGGTCGTCACCTCCGACTGGGACGGCATCATTCCGGCCCTGAACGCCAAGAAGTTCGACTTCCTGGTGTCGTCGCTGTCGATCACCGACGAGCGCAAGCAGGCTGTCGACTTCACCGACCCGTACTACTCCAACAAGCTGCAGTTCATCGCGCCGAAGAACGTCGACTTCAAGACCGACAAAGAGTCGCTGAAGGGCAAGACAATCGGCACCCAGCGCGCAACCCTGGCCGGCACCTACCTTGAGGACAACTTCCCGGGCGTCGACGTCAAGCTGTACGACACCCAGGAAAACGCCTACCTGGACCTGGTGTCCGGCCGCATCGACGGCATCCTGGCCGACAAGTACGTGCAGTACGAGTGGCTGAAGAGCAAAGATGGCTCGAACTTCGAGTTCAAGGGCGAGCCGGTGATGGACAGCGACAAGATCGGCATTGCCGTGCGCAAAGGTGACACCAAGCTGCGCGACGACCTGAACAAAGCCCTGGCAGAAATCAAGGCCGACGGAACGTACAAGAAGATCAACGACAAGTACTTCCCATTCAGCATCGAATGATTCGCCCCGACCGGTACGCCCCTGCGGCGTGCCGGTCCCTAGAACGACCCTGCCCATGAATATCGACCTGCACGGATTCGGTCCGGCCCTGGCGGCCGGCACCCTGATGACCGTTAAACTCGCCCTTTGCGCCTTGGCGCTGGGGCTGGTCCTGGGCCTGCTCGGCGCCCTGGCCAAGACTTCCTCGGCCAAGCCACTGCAATGGCTTGGCGGTTTTTACTCGACCCTGGTTCGTGGCGTGCCCGAACTGCTCTGGGTACTGCTGATCTACTTCGGCACCGTCGGGCTGATGAACAGCCTTGGCGAAGCCCTCAACCTACCTGGCCTTGAACTCAGCGCCTTCGCCGCCGGTGTGATTGCCCTTGGCCTGTGCTTCGGCGCCTATGCCACCGAGGTGTTCCGCGGTGCCATCCTGGCAATCCCCAAGGGCCACCGCGAGGCTGGCCTGGCGCTGGGCCTGTCGAAGGGCCGCATCCTGTCGCGGATCATCCTGCCACAGATGTGGCGCATCGCCCTGCCCGGCCTTGGCAACCTGTTCATGATCCTGATGAAGGACACCGCGCTGGTGTCGGTGATCGGCCTTGAAGAAATCATGCGCCACGCGCAGATCGGCGTAACCGTGACCAAGGAGCCCTTCACCTTCTACATGGTCGCCGCCTGCATCTACCTGAGCCTGACCATCGTCGCCATGACCGGCATGCACTTCATGGAAAAACGCGCCGCTCGCGGCTTTGCGAGGGCCGAACAATGAATTGGGAAGTGATCATCAAGTGGCTGCCCCGCCTGGCCCAGGGTGCCACCCTGACCCTGGAGCTGGTGGCCATCGCAGTCGTCGCCGGGTTGATCCTGGCCATCCCGCTGGGCATCGCGCGGTCGTCGCGGCACTGGTACGTGCGCGCCCTGCCCTTTAGCTACATCTTCTTCTTCCGTGGCACTCCGCTGCTGGTGCAGCTGTTCCTGGTCTACTACGGCCTGGCGCAGTTCGATGCAGTGCGTTCGAGCAGCCTGTGGCCGTACCTGCGCGACCCGTTCTGGTGCACGGTGCTGACCATGACCCTGCACACCGCCGCCTACATCGCCGAGATTTTGCGCGGCGCGCTGCAATCGATCCCCAAGGGTGAGATCGAAGCGGCCCGGGCGCTGGGCATGTCGCGCGGCAAGACGCTGTTCTACATCATGCTGCCGCGCGCCGCGCGCATCGGCCTGCCGGCCTACAGCAACGAAGTGATCCTGATGCTCAAGGCCAGTGCGCTGGCCAGTACCGTGACCTTGCTGGAACTGACCGGCATGGCGCGCACGATCATTGCCCGGACCTACCTGCCGGTGGAGATCTTCTTTGCTGCAGGCCTGTTCTACCTGCTGATCTCGTTCATTCTGGTACAGGGCTTCAAGCTGCTGGAGCGCTGGTTGCGCGTAGACGCCTGCCAGGGGCGCTAGTCACCACGACAAACCGGCCCCCACAAGCACACCACGGCCTTAAGCCCTGTGCTGTACTTGTGGGATCCGGCTTGCCGGCGTTAGGGCCCACCCACTCACCCATAGCCTGAAGCCATGCCCTCTTTCCTCCACAGCCACCACCTGAACGACCGGTTCCAGGCCCTCGACCAGTTCCTGATCGAGCACCAACCGCTGTGGAAACCCAGGCCCTTCACCACCCTGCGCCTGGATTGGGAAGCCGAATACCCCGAACTCGCCGCCCACCTGCGCCACTGCAGCCTGAGCGACGCCGAAGCCGACCGAGCCCCGCAAACCCTGCCCGCGCCTTATCCACAACTTGCGGATGCAGCCCAGCAGCTCTGCACCCTCGGCGACCTCCCCGACACCGGCCTGCCCCCCGCCGCCCACCGCCTCGACGTTAACGTCCCCGGCCGCAAATGGCAGCAGATCGAAGCCTTCAGCCGCCGCCTGGGCTTCCGTGCGCAGACCCACCACTGGCTGGACTGGTGCTCGGGCAAAGGCTTCCTCGGCCGCCGCCTGCTGCAGCCAGGCCAGCAGCTGACCTGCCTGGAGTACGACGCCGAGCTGGTCGCCGCAGGCCAGGCCTTGAGCGACCATCACCACTTGCCGGCCACCCACGTCCATCAGGACGTGATGGCTGCCGACAGCCGCCGCCACCTGGACAGCGACAAGAGCGTGGTGGCCCTGCACGCCTGCGGTGACCTGCACGTGCACCTGCTGCGCGTGGCCAGCCAGCAAGGCTGTCGCCACCTGGCCGTGGCGCCGTGCTGCTACAACCGCATCCAGGGCGAGCAGTACCAGCCGTTATCCACAGCTGCGCAACATTCGCCACTGCAGCTGTCCCAGCTGGACCTGGGGCTGCCACTGAGCGAAACCGTCACCGCCGGCGCACGCGTGCGCCATCAACGTGACAGCTCGATGGCCAGGCGCCTGGGCTTCGACCTGCTGCAGCGCCAGCAGCGCCAAACCGACGAATACCTGCCCACCCCGTCGCTGCCGGTTGCATGGCTGAGCAAACCCTTCGAGCAGTACTGCCGCGACCTGGCCGAACTGCGGCAGTTGGAACTGACCCTTTCCCCCGACTGGGAGGCACTCGAAGCTGCCGGCTGGCAGCGCCTTGCCGAAGTCCGCAACCTTGAACGGGTACGCAACCTGTTCCGCAGGCCGCTGGAGCTGTGGCTGGTACTCGACCGCGCGCTGTTCCTCGAAGAGCAAGGTTACGCAGTACGCCTGGGCACCTTCTGCGATTACCCGCTCACCCCGCGCAACCTGCTTCTGCTTGCTGAACGCGACAGTTAGCCACAGCACAACCTGTGGATAAGTCTGTGAACAAGCTTGTGATGAATGGTTGGTTCAAAGCGCTATTTCAACGGCTTCGCTTATTCCGACTCGCTCGTCAAGCCCAATAAAAACAGGCATTTGCGCAAAGACCGGCGGTGTATTGACTGGGCATGCCTTTCGCGCAAGCGGTTGATGCCTCTTGTGCATAAACAAAAATTCGATTAGGCAAGCCCCGCCATTTCTGAGGCAGGCTCCACCCGCGAAAAGCCCGCCGAATTCAATGCAGCCTGTTCTTGGCCAGCTCGATATCGTCCATCAACGCCTTGGCCAAGGCACTCAGGTAATCCGCAGCACCCAACAGCTTGTGGTCATCCTCCATGTCGCCTTCGCGTACGAGGTGTTTGATGTAGCCCAGCAGGATTGAAACCTGTTCATAAACAGCATCGACAGGAATGCCAGGCTGCACGCGCAGCAGGTGCAAGGCCGGGTTGCCGACGTCGAGAAAGGTTGCCACACCGGCAGTGGTGACGGGTTTGGCTTGATCGCTCATGACAACGCCTCCTGAATCGGCCCGTCACTTAGCCGTCGCTTTGCATGCGCAACCAGTACGCACGCCGAGTCGGCCGCATGGGTGGCGTTAGCCAGCAAGTTCAGGCCGGGGCTTCCAGCGTGTTCACGGCAATGGTTATCGAGGGTTTGCGCTACGACACGCATGAGCTCCAAGGCGTGGGCAATGGCGACGGTTGGGGATATGTCTCTGTGGATGGAGAAGTAAGGCGTGGTGATGAGGGGGCGGGGTGGGTCGGGAACAATTTTCTTCATGGCTAGATCCTTATTCCAATGGATAGGCCTGCCACAAAAATCTTTCTCACGGATTTGGGTGGCAGCCGTACGCGGGGTGAGAAACCGAGGGAATAAGGAAGCTCGGCCAGACCGAAGCCTGCCCGCGTACGGCCACCATGTGGCTACTGCATATTCGCGCTCGAGTTCTCACACCCGGTCACCGGAATCGGCGACTCAGGAACGGTATCCCTGAGGCACTTGCACGCCAATCGTGAAGCTTCAGCAGCGCACGTAGGATAATTCCTAAGCCCTCCAATCCTGAAGCATTTGGTTTCAGCTTCAGAAATCCCTTACAGCTGCGCCCCGAATCACGAGCACTACCGCAGCCCTCTGTGGGAGCGGGCTTGCCCGCGAAGAGGCCTGTACATTCAGCACAATGCCACACCGCAATCCCAAGCCAACGGTGTATCATCCCCACCCCAAATCATTAAAAAGCTAAGTCGCGCGCTGCCCGCCAGCCCCGCGACCGTCTGGCGTTGCGCCAGAACCGACAATGGACTAACGGACTTAGACATCGTGACCCAAGCCAAACCCCTTGCCTTGCTGACGTTCGCCCTGACCCTGACCGCCTGCGCCAGCAGCCCCGAGCCACAGCACACCAGCAACCTGGACTGGAACACCCCCGGCATGCAGCTGGGCGGCGACAATGGCCTGCCCCTGCGCACCGAAAGCCCCTGCCGCAAGCGCGGCTGCGACAACCACAAGCTGTTCTTCAACCCCGGCAAGACCGAGCCAAACGTCAATACCATCCACCGCGGCTGGTAGGAAAATTCTCCTTTCAAGCCGGTGACTTAGGTCATTTTCGCGTAATCGAAAGGAAGTGGTTTACAGGCGCCAAACGATCGTTATAATGACGCCCCATTGCCGGTATAGCTCAGATGGTAGAGCAACTGACTTGTAATCAGTAGGTCCCGGGTTCGATTCCTGGTGCCGGCACCATTCAAGGTTCCATAGAAAGCTTTCAAAATCTCTGGAACCCCCGAAAAACCCGCCTTCTGGCGGGTTTTTTCGTTTTGACGTTCCGTCGGATTCCGAGGGTAGCCAGCGCTAATAAGGGTAGTTTTAAGGATAGAGGTCCGTTTCGATATCGGAGACTACCCTTATGGCCCGCACCACTGCCCCGCTTACAGACACCGCCTGTCGCACGGCAAAGCCCAGAGAGCGCGAGTACAAGCTCTTCGACGGCGACGGTCTTTACCTGCTTGTGCAACCCAACGGCCGCAAGGGCTGGCGGCTCAGGTACGTTAAACCCGATGGCCGCGAAGGCCTGACCGCCCTCGGCAGCTACCCGGTGGTCGGGCTGGGCGACGCACGCCGCAAGCGCTTCGAGATCAAGCAGCAGCTCGCCAACGGCATAGACCCCATCCAGTACAAGCAACAAACCAAGACCCAAGCCGTGATAAACGGCCGCACCTTCGAAAGCGTTGCGCTCGACTGGCATGCGAGCATGGTGCCGAAGTGGGCGCCCGGCCACGCCAAGACTGTACTCAGCCGATTGAAGACCCACGTGTTCCCTTTAATCGGTGCCAGAGCAATCGTTGAGCTGGACACCCACGATCTCATGCAGCCCCTGGAAGCCGTGACGAAGCGCGGCACCATCGACGTGGCGCTCAGGATCAAGAACTACCTGCAAAGCATCATGCGTGAAGCCAAACGGCTGCGACTCATCACAGCGAACCCGGCTCATGACCTCGATGGCTCGATCAAGACACCACGGGTAACTCACCGACCCGCACTACCCTTATCGCGGCTGCCAGAGCTACTGGCATGCATTGAGGACTACAGAGGTCGCCCGCTCACGCGCCTCACGGTGATGCTGTCGTTGCATGTATTCGTACGCTCCAGTGAACTGCGCTTCGCCCGTTGGAATGAGTTCGACCTCAAGCGCGGAATTTGGGAGATACCCGACACCCGCCCGGCGCTGGACGGCGTACCGTTTTCCACAAGGGGTACGAAGATGGCCGGGGACATTCACGTTGTACCCTTATCGCCGCAGGCAGTGGACTTGCTTGAGCAGATCCACGCGATCACCGGCAAGTTCGACCTGGTGTTCGCGGGAGATGCCAAACCGTGGAAACCGATGTCCGAGAACACGGTGAATGCCGCGCTCAGGACGATGGGCTACGACACCAAGGTGGATATCTGCGGCCACGGATTCCGAGCCATGGCGTGCAGTGCGCTGGTCGAGTCCGGGCTGTGGTCAGAGATAGCGATCGAGCGCCAGATGAGCCACAAGGAACGCAACAACGTGCGGGCCGCTTATACCCACAAGGCCGAGTTCCTCGAAGAGCGCCGGATGATCATGACCTGGTGGAGTCGGTTTCTGGAGGCGAACCGCGAGGACCATGTGACGCCGCATGAGTTTGCCAAGCAGACGGGCGAGAACGTCACGCGCCTTCGCAGTGCCAAGAGGACCGAGTAACTCGCCGCACCACCGCATCAAACTCGCTGTGAAGTTACCCACAGCACAGCATGAAGCTCCTCCGCGCGGGTCCTTTCAAACGGGGCTGCAAAGCCGCCCCGTTTGAAAGGACCATACCTAAGAAAAAAACTGCTGGCACAGAGTACGTCTGTGGAAAACCACTGATGTCCACCGGGGGATAGTTTTATCCACAGGCGCTAAATCCCTGAAATCGCTTTGCTTGACGAATATTGTCCACAGGCGTAGACCGGGAGTTGCAAGCGCTGTCGATGACAGCACCCCAGGTGACCCGAACCTTAAAGGTCACGCCGCTCCCGCGGTGGTTCAGCCCAAGTACGATTCGCATCCGGCAGCTCGTACGGTCACTACCCATGTGATGGATGCTCTTACACATATAGCGCTCGTGCGCCAGATACACCGTACCTCGCTGCCCTGCAGCAACCTATCCGCTTGGCCGAATCCTGCGCCAACCTGTGCCCGTCTCTTTTCCTGAAAAGAGACGGGCACTTCTACCACTGCTGCAGCCCTGATCGCACAAGGCTTTGCGGCATTCCCCCTCGTGACAATCGGCGTGACAAACGCCGATGTCACCAGCAACAGCGCTGTAGATGATGGTGCCGCAGACCAAGGAATGGACTGCACCTGACTGACAGTCAGGCATGCCCCGGTCATCGCATTGCTGCTTGCACCTGGCTCAGGATCTCGCGGCATTGGTCTCGTCAGCCAATGCAGCCTCCACCCGCCCACCGGCAACGGTGCTCAGGAGGCCAGATCATGAGATGCCCTTGCTCCCGGTAGTAAGGAGCCGCCAGTCCCGTGTCAGTGGACACCCTTACAGGTCGCAGGGGCCTTGATCTCTGATAACACTCAGCATTCTTGGCGGGATGACGTAAGGGAAAAGGAGCACTACTAGCTATGGCGGAGTGTCGGACTCATCCACGTCACACATGTAGCAGTCGTCATGGCACTTAGATATCATCAAGACGCAAAAGGAGTTGACCGTTGGGACTGCCCAAAAGCTTTCCCTTCCGAAAGCTCCTGAAGAATGCGGCATAGACATAAGGGAACTATATGCACGATGAAATTCTGAGTAGTTACATAAGGGACTTTGCGGGTCAACACTCCCTTGAGGATCGATCCGAGCCAGACCAGTTTGAGCGTTTTTCGAACTACTGCATCATATCCAAACAGTATCCTCGCGAATTCAACTTTGAAGACCTATCAATCGGTTCTGGTGGTGACACAGCGATTGATGGCGTTGCAATAATTGTAAATGGAAACATAGTACAGGCCGCAGAAGAAGTTGACTTCCTGCTAAACAGAAACGGTTCTCTTGATGTTTCATTTTCTTTCATTCAATCTAAAACCTCAGCGAAATTTAACGGCGCTCAAATATTAAATTTTCTAGCTGGAATTAGAAACTTCTTTGCTGAGAAATCTGCCATACCAGAAAATGAAGAAGTAGCAGCCCTCCGAAAAATCAAACAAAGCATATACCGAAACAGCATCAACCTAGACTCAGCACCAAATCTAGATCTATTCTTTGTGACCACTGGAAAATGGGAGAATCCAGAACACATTTCCGGCCTAGTCGACAGCGAACTAGCAATCTTAAAAAGTCGACAGCTCTTTAGCTCAATAAAATTTCAATGTATTGATGCGGAGCGTCTTAAACAAATTTACCGAGAAGTAAGGGGGCGCTCAGTAAAAGAAGTAGAATTCCCCTCGATCGTGCCCCTTCCAGACATACAGGGAGTGAGGCAGTCTTTCGTCGGTAGCCTTTCCGCCCTGGAATATCTAAAGCTAGTAACGGACTCAGAAGGCGGGCTGCAGCGAAACTTGTTTTATGATAATGTCCGAGACTTCCAAGGACAGAACAGTGTCAACAAAGAGATTGATGCCACATTAAAATCTGGCTCCGGGCAAGCCGCGCTAGCAATCTATAACAATGGCATCACAATCATTGCAAAAAAAGTAGAACGCATCAGTGGAAAATGCAAGCTAACTGACTATCAAGTAGTTAACGGCTGCCAGACTAGCCACGTCCTATTCGCCAACCGCGAACGAATAGACGCGAACTCTCACATAGTTGTAAAAATAATTGAAACCGTTGATTCTGAAATTGCGGTGAATGTAATCAAAGCAACAAACCGGCAGACCGAAGTCAAAGTTGAAGCATTCGAGTCTCTGGCACCGTTCCATAAAGACCTTGAGGAATACTACAAAGCAAAAGCGGCCAGTAGAAAATACCCTATTTTTTACGAGCGCCGCTCTAAGCAATACGAGAACATACCAGGGGTAAAGGGTAGCCAAGTTGTTACGCTCTCTGCTCAAATCAAAGCTTTTGTATCTGCTTGTTTAGCCCAACCTCAAAGTACCCATAGGTATTTCGGGGAAGTGCTCGAAAGCAACAGAGGCCGAATGTTTGTGGCTGGCGACTCGCTTGAACGCTATTATGTATCGGCAACCATTCTTAATGTCATGGAAATATTATTTAGAGAGAACGCCATAAAAAGGAAATACAAAACATTCAAATATCACCTTGTATTCTTAATATATAATTACTTTATGCAACTCGAGAGAAGTAAGAAACGGCCAGACTTTGATAAGATCATTCAAATCTTAGACGACAAGTCCACCATATTACCCATCGTAAAAGCTGGCGCCGCCAGCATAGATGCAGCACTTAAGAGCTTAAGACTTTCTTCCGATGACGGAAGCAGAAGTAAAGCACTGACGGATTTGCTCGCAAAAGAATTATCTCTACCTCAAAAAACAGCATAATTTAAGAAAGAAAAGCAAAGAAAAGTTGGCAGATTTATTTTCGGCGTTGGTTGATGTGCCATTAAATAATTCTGCCCCCTTTTTGCAGACACGCAATTTAGTGCGTCCGTGACCGCAGGCCACACGATAGATTTTCCAGCTTGAATTGACTTACGCCTGCTGAAACAGGCCATTTATTAATTAAAGGATTGTTGGATGAAGATCAAGCAGATCCAAATCACAAATGTCGGCGGCATTGATGATCTTGTATTAGATTTTGAAGATCGAATGAACATCATAAGCGGACCTAACGGGATAGGTAAAACAACCATCCTTGAAAGCGTAGCACACGCTTTTGCAGGTTATGAAAGCAATCTCTTGAAGAGAAGAGCTAATTCTGAGCTCGGATTTGTTAAGACTTTAGTCGACCAAGGTAATGGAGAGGTCAGGGAGAGCAGCTATCAGGTTGCAGAATTTAGCCCAAGAAAACATGAAGTCACAAACCCTATTGAAAATTACATAAATAACCTTATATCACTTAAAGTTGCACGAACATTTAACTATGTAGCACTGGACGCTGTTTCTCGTGACTCTGACAGGGACAAATACAATACAGCAACCAGCAACAAATCCGGAGTCAACTTAACAGAGGTAAAGGGCTGGTTTGTCAACCGTTACCTTTACTCAGCTCACCCCGGCGCTCTTTCTGACGTCCGGATACACAATTTTCAAAAAGCGAAAAACTTCTTTTCATTACTAAATAACGAGTATGAATTCAGCAGAGTGGATGCAGGCACTAACGAAATCATGGTAAATACTCCAACAGGAGAGATTTACTATGAATATCTTTCTTCCGGATTTAAATCATGCCTATCTATACTATTCGGAATCGCAAAGGAAATCGAGCTTCGCTTTGCAAACCCAGGAGTTAAAATAGATGAATTCGAGGGCATCATCCTCATTGATGAATTGGAACTACATCTACATCCAGAATGGCAGTCGAAAATCTCTTCGATTCTAACTCAGGCATTCCCAAGTGTGCAATTCATAACCACAACTCATAGCCCGCACATTATTCAAACCGCAATGCCTAATCAGGTAGTAGCCTTACATAGCCTTAACGGTAAAATCGAGAGAAAATCACTTCCATCAACCCTATACGGTTATCAGGGCTGGACCGTAGAAGAGGTTTTAACTGATGTGATGGGCTTGAGTGATACTCGCACGCATGTATATAAGGAAGCTGTTCAGAGCTTTCAAAGTGCCATAGATGAGGAGGATTATGAGTCCGGGGTTTTGGCATTCGAGGAGCTTAAAAAACTTCTGCACCCAGAAAATAACATAAGGAAGCTTCTTTCGTTCCAGCTTGGCGCTATCAAGGGGTAAGTAAATTGATTAAGTTGGAGCGACAACCTAACCCTGCTTACTTATCTGAAGCCACCACTATCGAGTTGACAGCTAAATTTAAGCGCGACGGTAGCAGCGTGTGGAATCACCCCCAAATAAAAACACCTTTACTGTCTTCTAGCCACCAAAAGTGTGCCTTTTGCGAGTGCTCTCTATCAGACGAGAGCAAATACATGGAAGTAGAGCACTTCAAATATAAAAACTTATACGAAGACCTTGTTGTTGAATGGAGCAATTTGCTTCCCTCATGCAAGAGATGCAATATTGCCAAGGGTGTCCACGATGTAGGAGTCGACTTAATAGTCAACCCATATGACATAGACCCACGGCAGCATCTCACCTTTAGACTTTACCAATTCAGGGGCAAAGACAAAATTGGCAACACAACTGTAGAAGCCTTAGATCTAAATAATTCGGATCGCCTGGTGTTCAGACGATTTGAAGTCGGAGAGCAAGTTTTTAGTTCAGTGCGAATTGCTGCCGAAAGATTAGAGGCCTACAAAGAATCGTCGACCGGAATAAGGAAAAACAAGCTACTAAATATAGTAGAAACCATACTCAACGAGTGCCAACCGGAAGCTATTTACGCAGCCACCACTGCAACAGTGGCTCTAAATGATGAGGAGTTTCTGTATATTATAGATCAACTCCAGAAACTGAATTTATGGGAAGATTATCTCGAGACCAAGCTACACGCCGCAAAAGCTGTTGCTTTCCCATAAAGTTACGACCCGGCAACGCCAACCCACATCACAGCCTATCTTTATAAGCCCCCCTTTCCGGGGGCTTGTTTGCACAAAAAACTTTTAATAGACATTTTCTACAGCCTGTTCGTTCTCGGTAGATTTCTAATAGAAATGGCGGTGATGCAGCAACCCGCTCTGACTTGGATTTTTTATAAACAGCAGCCTATTGTACCGAAGCTGGGGATAGTTTTAGAGATAGAAGAAGCCGAATTTAAATTTTTTAGCTAGGTAAATCATCTAGCTACGTGCATTTTCGACTCCTGGTGCCGCACCATACGTAGTACTCAAAAGGCTCACCGTAAGGTGGGCCTTTTTTGTTTTCAAACGCTGCTGCCCACTCAGCTTTACAATCGCTCAGCCGCCTTGCGATATGCCTGCCCACGCTCACGCTTATCGACCGCTACTACAAACACCACGACTTCCTTATCCACCACCTGATAAATCAGACGGTAGCCGCTGCTGCGCAGCTTGATCTTGTAGCAATCAGGCAGGCTTCTTCTTGAACTGAACACGTACAGTGTCGCCAAGCTTGTGCCATTCCTTGAGCGCCCGCGCATCGAGTTTAAGGCTATAGGTAGCCAAGCTGACAGGCAGTGCAAGCGCGCACGATGTATTGCCGGCAAGCGCACGTGGATATCCAGAGCAGATGCAAGCTAGCTTGATTTCAATCAAGCCTGCCATGGATGACAGGCATAGTCTGGCTGCAGACGGCGATTGCTGGAGGCATGCCATGGGCAAGAAATTCCCTCACCACCCCAGCCACCCGGAACGCATCTGCTGGGGTTGCGACCTGTACTGCCCGGCCAAGGCGCTGGCCTGCGGCAATGGTGCGGACCGCACCATGCACCCGGTGGAGTTGTTTGGGGAGGATTGGGATCGTTTCGAAAACGAGCTGGAAGAGCCCTTACATCAGGAACAACAGGCTGGGTGACTCAGCGGGCACTTGTGGGGGTGGGCCCCCACAAGGCTCATGATCGCCTTTAAGCGTTCAGGTCAGAACGCCGTACTCACGGTCAACGACATGTTCCGCGGGTCGCCATAAATCGCCCCCGCATAGAACCCGTACTGGGTGTAGTAATGCTTGTCGAACAGGTTGTCGACATTGAGGCTGACCGAGGTGTCGTCGGTCACCTGGTACTTGGCCATGGCATTCCAGATCGCATAGCCGGACCAGTTCACGTCGCTAGAGCCTGCACTCACGCCGTTCACCGGCTGGCCTGCAGGGCTGGAGATCGCGCGGATGTTGGTCTGCGCCTTGACGCCAGCGCCCAGGGTCAGGCGGTCGAGCGGGCCGGACAGGCGGTAGGTGGTCGAGGCTTTGAACAGGTGCGACGGGTCGCTGCGCCCGTCACTGTCGACGCGGAGGAAGTGCAGGTAGGTATAGCCTGCGTACACGTTCCAGTTCGGGGTCAGGGCGCCGGCGATTTCCAGGTCGATGCCGTCGGTTTCCTGGCCGGTACCGGCCTTGTAGGCATCGCCACCGGTCGGGGTGGTCAGGCCGTTGTCGAGCACGGCCTTGTTTTCCTGCTGGGTGCGGAAGTACGCGGCCGATGCGTTCAAGCGGCCCTCCAGCCACTCACCTTTGATACCCGTCTCATAGCTTTTGCCGCGGATCGGCTCGACCTTGGTGCCGCTCTCGGTCTCGGCTGTCTGTGGGTTGAAGATGTCGGTGTAGCTGGCGTACAGCGAGTAGGTGTCGTTGAGGTCGTATACCGCGCCCAGGTACGGCGTGACGATGCCGCTGTTCTGCTGGTTGCTGCGCACACCGCTGACGTTGCGGGTGGTGGCCGAGTAGTCGGTGGTGCGCATGCCGACGATCACCGACAGCGGGTCGGTGATGCTCAGGCGGGTGGCTGCGTACATGCCCTGCAGGCGCGTGGTGGTCTTGCTGTGGCGGCCGGTGCGCGAGGCGAGCATGTCGTAGTCGCTGTCTACGCCGTTGTGCCAATCGGTAACCGGAAAGCCGTTGTTGGCGCGGAACTGGCAGCCCACCGAGGGCGCGCTGACGCGGTCAGCACTGACCATGGTGCAGCTGTACTCCGGCGACCAGGCCACGGTGCGGCTGTCGTTGTAGCCGACCATCGCCTGGTGGGTGCGGCCGAACAGCTGGAACGGGCCGGACAGGTCGACCTGCGCGGACTGTTGGGTGGTGTCGCTGGAGCTGTGCAGGCCGTTGAGCACCGCGCCGCTGCCGTCCTGGTCCCAGTAGCCGCCGTAGCTGCCGCGCCCGGCCGAGTTGACCTTGGCCAGGCCGCGGTGGTTGAGCACTTCGGCGGTGCTCTGGGCGGCCTTCAGGTCAAGCGTCCAGTCGTTGTCGAAGCGGTGTTGCAGGGAGCCGAAAGCGGTGCGGGTGGTGTACTCGCCGAAGCTCCAGCTGGGTACCACGTTGGTGCTGCGCGGCAGGTTAGTGGTGCTGCCGTCGCGGTACCAGATGGGGATGTTGGCACCCCAGCCACCGCCAACCACCTTGTTGTATTCGTACTGGTAACCGGCGCCCAGAGTGGTGGCGTCGTCGAGGTCGAATTCGAAGTTGGCCAGGGCCGCGCGGGAGCGCTCGGACTGGTTGTCGCGGAACGAGTTGGCGTCTTGCTGGGTCATCACGAAGCGCGAGCGCAGGCGGCCATCTTCGGACAGCGGCAGGTTGAGGTCGGCACCCAGGCGGCGTTTGTCCCAGCTGCCGTAGGTGGCGTAGGCGCTGCCGCCAAAGCTCTTGGTCGGGGCCTTGCGGATCAGGTTGACGGTGGCCGACGGGTCGCCGGTGCCGCCGAGCAGGCCGTTGGCACCGCGGACGATATCGATGCGCTCGTACAGGTCCATGTTCAACGCGTTGCCGCCGCCGCTGAAATCGGAGCCGCCCTGGAACTGCAAGCCATCGACCTTCCAGTTGCTGATCGAGTAACCGCGGGCACGGAAGTCGGTGCGCCCGCCGACTTCGGACTTATTGGTGCTCACGCCCGGGGTGGTGTCCAGTGCCTGTTCGATGGTGTGGATGTCGCGGTCGTCCATCTGCTGGCGGGTGATGCTGGTAACCGACTGCGGCGTCTGCCGGGGCGTCAGTTTCAGGCCGGTGGAACTGCGCGTGCTTTCAACCGTGTACCCTAGCTGGCCAGCCTCGTCGGCAGGCAGCAGCGCGCTGTCTTCGATCTGTGTGGCGTCCAGTTCCAACGGTTGGCTTTCGGCGGCCAAGGCATGGCCACTGGCGGCCAGCGCAATGAAGAAGGCAAGCGGATGAAGCGTGAGACTTTGAGGTTTCATTTGGGAAGGCTTCGTATTTGCAGATGATTTTTTGTTACGATTCTAGGGATCCGCCCTCCGGGCTCCATGCTCGGCTTGTACGGGCATGTAATCGAACGTAACGAGCGCTGCCGGCCCTCCCCGAACAGGTGTTTTTAGCAATGAGCACGACCTTGCTGGTTGTCGATGATGACGACGAGATCCGCGAACTTCTCTGCGATTACCTGACCGATGCCGGCTACACGGTTTTGGCAGCGGCGGACGGTGAACAGATGCGCGCGCAACTGGCCGGGCACAAGGTCGAGCTGGTGGTGCTGGACCTGATGCTGCCGGGTGAGGATGGCCTCAGCCTGTGCCGCCAACTGCAGGCAACCCCGGGGCTGGCGGTGATCATGCTGTCGGCCAAGGGCAGCACGCTGGACCGCATCATCGGCCTGGAAGTCGGTGCCGATGACTACCTGGCAAAGCCGTTCGAGCCTCGTGAACTGATTGCCCGCATCAAGGCTGTGCTGCGCCGCCCGCAACGCATCGGTGCTGCCGGCGAAGAAGCGCCCGCCGAGACACTCGGCTTTGCCGGCTTCAGCCTCGAACCCGTGAAACGCCTGCTCACCCGCCCCGATGGCGAAGTGCTGACCCTGCCGCGCTCCGATCACCGGGTGCTGCGCGAGCTGCTGGAGGCCAACAACCGGGTGGTCTCGCGCGATCAGTTGACGCGCAGTGCGTTCGGCCGCGACCACCACCCCGACGACCGTTCGGTGGACATGTGCATCAGCCGCCTGCGCCAGCAGCTGCGCCACGCGCCCGGTGGCGCGGTACAGATCCTCACCATCCGCAACGAAGGCTACCTGCTGAGCATTGCCCGCGCCGAAGCGGCCAGCTGAGATGCGCTGGCTCCGCCGGCTGTGGCCGCGCACCTTGTTTGGCCAGTTGCTGCTGATCATGGTCAGCGGCACGCTGCTGATCCAGTTGATGTCCAGCAGCATCTGGTTCGACGTGCGTTTTGCCCAGGTGCTCGAAGCCCCCGTCAGGCTGATGGCGGCGCGCAGTGCGCCGCTGATCGCCCAGGCCGACTGCCACGCCGCGCCGTTGCAGGTGCCGGCCAACTACCAATTGCGCTGCGCGGACGACGTGCCTGCGCCGCAGGAAGACCAGCGACGCGGAAGGCGCCGCGTCGAACTGTTGCTGCAACAGGCGCTCACGTACGAGCTGGGGCATGCCCAGGCGGTGCGCCTGCTCAAGGTGCAACTGACCGATGAGCTGGGCCAGCCGCTCGTCTGGCGCAGCCTGTTTGGGCTGCGCACGGCCCAGGCACATATCCAGTTCGCCGTGCCCTTGGCCGACGGCCACTGGCTGACCATCGACGGCCAGGAGTTGCAGGGCTGGAGCGGTGAGTCGGCCTGGGTGCTGATCAGCGATTACCTGCTGCGGGTCTATGCGCTGCGCATCGTTGCGGTACTGCTCGTGTGCCTGATCGCGGTACGCCTTTGCCTTCGCCCATTAAGGCGCCTGGCTGACGCCGCGCGCGGCCTGGGCGGCAACCTGGAACAGCCGCCGCTGGCCCTGGATGGCCCCGAAGAAGTGCGCCAGGCCGCCCAGGCCTTCAACGCCATGCAGCAGCGGCTGATCGCCATGGTCAACGACAAGGCCTACTTCCTCGCCGCGGTTTCCCACGACCTGCGCACCCCGCTGACACGCATGCGCCTGCGCCTGGAGCGCCTGCCCGACGACGACCACCGTGAGCGCCTGCGCCAGAACATCACGCAGATGGACGACATGATCGGCCAGGTGCTGGATTACCTGCGCGCAGGCGAGCAACAGAACCTGCAGCAGGTCGATATCGACCGCCTGGTGGCACGCCTGTGCGCCGACCTGGCCAGCAGCGATGAACCCTTGCCGGTGCAGGGCAAGGTTGGCAGCCTGCGCGTCGATGCCTTGCTGTTGCAGCGCTGCCTGCAGAACTTGCTGGTCAATGCACTGCGCTATGGCAAAGACGTTTGCGTCACGCTGGAGCGCGCTACCACGGGCATATTTATCCATATTGATGACCGTGGGCCTGGCATTGCACCCGAGCTGCTGGCCACCGTCACCGATCCCTTTGTGCGCGGGGAAGGGTCGCGCAACCAGGCATCCGGAGGGTACGGACTGGGCTTGAGCATTGCCCAGCGAATTGCGGCCAGCCATGGGGGTGAACTGATGCTGATGAATCGGGAGGGTGGCGGGTTACGCGTCAGCATTTTGTTGCCTGATTAGGGCCGCTTTGCAGCCCATCGCCACAAGACAACCCATCATCAGGTAACAGTGTTTTACCGATTCCCCAGGTTTTCCGCGCGGCCCGTTTGCCTATGCTTGCCCCGGTCATCCTGCCTGCGATGGACCCATGAAACGCTCTCTACCCAGCCGCTATGCCTGCTTGGCGATCTGCCTGTTGTTCACCTTCGCCAGCCTGCCCTTGCTTGCCACGCACACCTGGCTCTGGCCGCTGACCGTGGCCACCGCCCTGCTCAGCCTGGTCGGCCTCAATGACCTGCGCCAGAGCCACCACGCGGTACGCCGCAACTACCCGATCCTGGGCAACATCCGCTACTTGATCGAGACCATCCGCCCGGAGATCCGCCAGTACCTGATCGAAGGCGACGACGACAAGCTGCCCTTCTCCCGCTCGCAACGCTCGCTGGTGTATGCCCGGGCCAAGAACGAAAGCGCCGAAAAGGCCTTTGGCACGCTCAACGACGCCTACAAGCCCGGCTTCGAATTCATCAGCCATTCGATGCTGCCGGTGGCCACCCCCGACCCGGCCTCGTTCCGCATCGCCATCGGCGGGCCGCAGTGCCGCCTGCCCTACTCCGCTTCGACCTTCAACATCTCGGCCATGAGCTTCGGCGCACTCAGCGCCAATGCCATTGCCGCGCTCAACCAGGGCGCGCGTTTGGGCCGCTTCGCCCATGACACCGGTGAAGGCAGCATCAGCCCCTACCACCGCGAGCATGGTGGCGACCTGATCTGGGAAATCGGCAGCGGCTATTTTGGTTGCCGCACCGAGCAAGGCCGCTTCGACCCGCAGCGCTTCGCCGCCCAGGCCCGCGACCCGCAGGTGAAAATGATCGAGATCAAGCTCAGCCAAGGCGCCAAACCGGGCCACGGCGGCATCCTGCCGGGGCACAAGGTCAGCGCGGAAATCGCCGCCACCCGCGGCGTGCGTGCCGGCGAGGACTGCATCTCGCCGGCCGCGCACAGTGCCTTCCGCACGCCCCTGGAGCTGCTGCAATTCGTCGCCCAGCTGCGTGAGCTGTCGGGCGGCAAGCCGGTGGGTTTCAAATTTTGCCTGGGCCACCCGTGGGAGTTCATGGGCATTGCCAAGGCCATGCTGGCCACCGGCATCACCCCGGACTTCATCGTCGTCGATGGCAAGGAGGGTGGCACCGGCGCGGCGCCACGCGAGTTCAGCGACAACATGGGCGTGCCCATGCGCGAAGGCCTGATGTTCGTGCACAACACCCTGGTCGGCCTGAACTTGCGTTCGAGCATCCGCATCGGCGCGGCGGGCAAGATTGTCAGCGCTTTCGATATCGCCAGCGTGCTGGCCATCGGCGCCGACTGGGTCAACTCGGCGCGTGGCTTCATGTTCGCCATTGGTTGCATCCAGTCGCAGAGTTGCCACACCAACAAGTGCCCAACCGGCGTGGCCACCCAGGACCCATTGCGCCAGCGTGCGCTGGTGGTACCGGACAAGGCCGAGCGGGTTGCCAGCTTCCACCGCAACACCCTGCATGCCCTGGCCGAGATGCTCGCGGCTGCCGGCCTCGAACACCCCTCGGAGCTCAAACCCAAGCATCTGGCGCGGCGCATCAGCACCAGCGAAATCAGCCTGTTTTCGGACCTGCACCCGTTTCTCAAGCCCGGCGAATTGCTCAGTGGCTCGATCGAAAGCGAGTTTTATGCGCGGATGTGGCGGATGGCGCGCAGCGACAGCTTTGCACCGGAGACGAGGGAAACAGCGGTGGCGCCGATGACACCGGTGCGCCGAAAAGAAACAACCCCGGCATAGGCCGGGGCTGTTGGGTACACGGCGTCAGTATCAGAAGATGCTGATCGGGTACTCGACGAATACGCGGACTTCGTTGCCGTCGTCGTTGTAGGTGTTTTGCTGTACAGCGTTGTTGGTGCGAAGGAACGAGCTGCGCAGCTTGATCGACAGGTCCTTGGCCGGGCCTTCCTGAACCACGTAGCGGATCTGGTTGAAGATCTCGCGCTCTTTACCTTCGCCGAAGCCTTGCGGGTTGGCGTTGGTGCGGGTGTTGATGTTGTCACCCACCACGTAGGCCAGCTTGTAGGTCAGGCCCGGGATGCCGTAGGCACCGAAGTCCAGGCCGTAGCCCAGCTGCCAGGAACGCTCGTCTTCGGCGTTGAAGTCGGACCAGTACGAGTTGGCCAGGTAGATGGTCGAACCACCGTCACCCACGCCGCCCACGTTCTGGTAGCCGCTGTAGTTGTAACCAGTGCTGCCGGTGCTGCGCTGGTGGGCGATGGTGAACGAGTGCGCGCCGTAGGCGTAGGTCGCGGCCAGGCTCCAGATGGTGTTGGAGTCGCCGTTCAGGTCGGCGGCCTGCACATATTTCTTGTCGATATCCGACTTGTAGCCGTTGAAGTCCAGGGTCAGCGACTGGTCATTGGCGATCGGGAAGACGTAGTTCAAGCCCAGGTAGTGCTTCTTCATCACGTCTTCGTTGTCTGCGGTGTACAGCGAAGCGGTGAAGTTGTCGGTGAACTTGTAGCTACCGCCGAAGACGTTGATCGACTTCAGGCCGCCACCGTCACGACGCTCGGCGCTCTTGCGCGCTTCCTGGGTGAAGCGGCCGGCGTTCAGTTCCAGGCCTTCGATCTCCTTGGAGGTGATCAGGGTACCGGTGAAGCTTTCTGGCAGCAGTCGACCGTCGTCGTAATTCAGCACCGGCAGTGTCGGCATCTGGTCACCGTACTTGAGCACGGTGTTGGAGATGCGGAACTTCACGGCTGCGCCGGCGCGGGCCAGGTCATGCGGGCCGCTGGCATTGCCGTCGGCGTTCTTGGTGTTGCCTGGCTTGAAGAAGTCGACACCGGCGCCACCGTTGTGGCCCTTGCCGCCGTCCAGACGCACGGCGTACAGGCCGAATGCGTCGACGCCGACACCGACGGTGCCCTGGGTGAAGCCAGAGGAGAAGTTGGCGATGGCCGCCTGGCCCCATTCGATCTGGTCATCGGTACCGTGTTTCTTGTCACGGTTGATGTAAGCGTTACGCAGGAGAACGTTTGCGTGGCTGTCTTCGATAAAGCCCTTGCTGTCGGCCTGCTCGTTGGCCTGGGCCTGGGTCGCGGCGATCATCGCCAGGGCGACCAGGCTGATCCTGGTTTTCAACATGTTGTTTTCCTTATTTCTTAATCAAAAACGCTGCGCAATATGACGCCAGGAACCAACGCCCCTTCGTAGGTTCGACGCTATGCGGATCCAAACTGCAAGGCCGCCGAAGTTACGTGGCGGGCCTTGTACAGCTGCATGGCCAGATCATGGCCATCAGGCGCTGGCCGAATCCTAGCCGTGTGCGATTACAAATGTCAAAAAGTCGTGAAAAGCAGGTCGATATAACCAAATTAACCGGGATGAACAGTGCATTTCCGTGCACGTTCCCACCAGCAGTGGGCAATTTGTCTTCTGTCAGATGAGTCGTTATGACGCACCCCACCACCCTCGGGCACCAACAGTACGCACAAGGGACTAGTTACAAAGCGATACATATGTAAAGACAAGCCTTTACAAATACCCAAGCAACAGCAAATGGCAAGCATTATCATTCGCGCCTTGTTTATTACCAGCCTTAGGTCCGGATGCCTCCATGCCTGCCCCCTGCCGCCTTTCACCGCTGACGCTTGGCCTGTCGCTGCTGTTCAGCGCCAGCCTGGCCAGTGCCGCCACCACCACCCTGCCCGAGTTATCGGTTACCGCCGACAGCGAGCGCGAAGAAGACAACCCACGGGGCAAGGAGGTAAGCACCGCAACGCGCACCTCCACCCCTGTGCGTTACGTGCCCCAGGCCATCGACACGGTGAAGACCCGCAATGTGCTCGACTACGGCAGCGATTCGCTGGGCAAGGCCCTCGAGGGCATCCCCAACGTCAGCAGCGGTGCCGACACGCGCTTCGACAGCGTGCGCATCCGCGGCTTCGAAGCCAGCAACGACTTCTATCTGGACGGTATCCGCGACGACAGCCAGTACCTGCGCGACCTGCACAACATCGAACGGGTCGAGGTGCTCAAGGGGCCGGCCGCAGTGCTGTATGGCCGTGGCAGCCAGGGTGGCATCGTCAACCGCGTGAGCAAGGCGCCAGAGCATGGCCGGCGCTCGTCCATCGAGGCCCAGGGCGGCAGCCAGGACCTGCGCAGCCTGTATGCCGACCTCAGTGCCGCCCCCAGCGACACCCTCAGCCTGCGCCTGAACATGGGCAACCAAGACAACAACAGCTTCCGCGATGGCGTCGATGGCAGCCGCCAGCTGTTCGCCCCGTCGATGAGCTGGCAGCTCACGCCCGACCTGAACTGGCTGGTGCAGTACGAGTACAGCCGCTACAACCGCACCCCCGACCGCGGTATCCCCGGGGTCAACGGGCGCCCGGCCGATGTCAGCCGCAGCACCACCTATGGCGATACCCAGCGCGACTTCATCGACGACCGCGCGCAGTCGCTGCGCTCGCGCCTCAACTACCAGCTGAACGACACCTGGCAACTGCGCCACACCCTCGGGCTGTTCAAGCTCGACAGCGAGTTCGACAACACCTACCTGACCGGCTACAACGCCAGCAACAACACGGTGACCCGCCAACGCTGGCAGCAGGACCTGAACACCCGCAACCTGTTCAACAACCTCGAAGCCGAGGGCGACTTCGCCACCTGGGGCCTGGAACACACACTGCTGTTGGGCCTGGAGTTCGGCAACCAGCGCCGCGACCCGACCCTGTACACCGCTGCCGCCGTCTCGGCCGGTGGCCAGGCAGTACCGAGCCTGGACCTGAACAACCCGAACCGCGACTTGCAGCACAACGGCCGCATGGTGGTGTCGAGTGACAACCACACCGTGGTCGACAGCCGTGGCCTGTACCTGCAGGACCAGATCCGTCTCAACGATCAGTGGCAGATTCTGGCTGGCGTGCGCTTCGACCAGTTCGAGGTGGAAACCACCAACAAGGTGCGCAACCTGGCCGAAAAGCAGGACAGCAACAGCACCAGCCCGCGCCTGGGCGTGGTCTATACGCCATGGCGTGATCACTCGTTCTATGCCTCGTGGAGCAAGACCTTCTCGCCTGTCGGCGGTGGCCTGATCGGTATCACCCCAGGCGCAGCCGGCAACACCAACGACACCAGCCCAGAGCTGACCCGGCAGAAAGAGATCGGGGTCAAGAGCGACTGGTTCGACGAGCGCCTGACCACCACCTTCGCCCTTTATGAGCTGGAGCTGTACAACCGCCGCACGCGTGACCCGAACAACCCGGAAATCACCCTGATGAGCGGCCTGCAGCGTTCACGCGGCATCGAGCTGACCGCAGCCGGCAACATTGTTGGCAACTGGTACGTACGCGGGGGTATCGGCTTGCAGGATGCGACCATCGTCAAGGATAACAACGGCCAGGAAGGTAACCGCATCAACGATGTCGCCAAGCGCAACGCCAGCCTGTTCGTGACCTGGAAGCCGGAGCTTGGCTGGTACGCCGAAACCGGGCTCACACTGGTGGGCGAGCGCTATGCCGACAACCAGAACACCACGGTGATGCCGGGTTACGGGCGTTGGGATGCGCTGGCAGGGTTCCGTACGCATGACTGGGATGTGCGTGCGGCGCTCAGCAACATCACCGACAAGACCTATTACAGCTCGGCGACCAGTGCGGCGCAGATTCAGCTCGGCGACCCGCGCAGCCTGGTGGTGACCGGCACTTACAGCTTCTGACTTGCTGGGCCAGTACCGGCCCGATCGCCGGCACTGACACCCCGCAAACAAAAACGCCACCGCAATCGCGGTGGCGTTTTGCATGGCGCGGGCTCCTGCCCTGTCAGTGCCAGACACCCAGCAGCGCTTCCAGCTCCGCATCGCTGATCAGCCCTTGGGGATAACGGCCGTCAAGCAGACGTCGGGGGTCGGTCGTCCTGACCCGCGTGCTTCCTGGGTGTTTCAGCCACTGCGCCAAGGTTCTGAGCGAAGGGTGATTCACTGCCAATGGGCGCAAAGCCGACTCACTTGCTGCGTTCATGTCTACACGTACTCCTGGGCCCGTGAGCGGCTAATCTACGTCGTGATTGTTACAGAACGGAGTGACCGTACTGTCCGGGTTAACTCCCTGAAAACAATACAAAACATATGCCATTTCGACAGGCCGGAAGCCGCCGCAAAAAAAGGCCCGTCATATGACGGGCCTTTTTGCACAGCGTTGTATCAGCGCTTGACCGGTGCCGGTTGCTGTTGGGTCAGGCAGTGGATGTTGCCACCGCCGAGCAGCAGTTCACGGCCCGGGATCATCACCACTTCGTGGTCGGGGAAGACCTTGGCCAGGATCGCTCTAGCCTGGGCATCCGCCGGGTCGTCGAAGCTCGGCGCAATGATGCCGCCGTTGACGATCAGGAAGTTCACATAGGAACCGGCCAGGCGTACCGACGGGTCACGTTCCTGGCTGCCGGCCACCTGGTCGACACCGGCGCACTCTTCTTCGGTGGCGAACAGCGGGCCCGGGATCGGCATCTTGTGCACCACAAACTCGCGGCCCTTGGCGTCACGGCTGCTTTTCAGCACATCGTAGGCGGCGTGGCAGCGTGCGTAGTTGGGGTCGTTGGAATCATCGGTCCAGGCCAGTAACACTTCACCTGGGCTGACGTAACAGCAGAAGTTGTCGACGTGGCCGTCGGTTTCGTCGTTGTACAGGCCATCCGGCAGCCAGACGATGGTCTCGACTGCCAGGTGTTCACGCAGGACCTCTTCGATCTGCTCGCGGTTCAGGTGCGGGTTGCGGTTGCGGTTGAGCAGGCACTCTTCGGTGGTGATCAGGGTACCCTCACCGTCCACATGGATCGAGCCGCCTTCGAGCACGAAACCTTCTGTGTGGTAACGCTGGCAGCGCTCCATTTCCATGACCTTGGCCGCCAGTTCCTCGTCGCGGTTCCACGGCGCGTACAGGCCGCCATCGAAACCACCCCAGGCGTTGAACCCCCAGTCCACACCGCGCACTTCGCCGGCATCGTTGATCACGAAGGTAGGGCCGGTGTCGCGCACCCAGGCGTCATCGTTGCTGATTTCCACCACACGGATGTTCGGCGTGTCGAGCTGGCGACGGGCGTTTTCGTACTGGCCGGCGGAAACCGCCACAGTGACCGGCTCGAAACGGGCGATGGCCTTGGCCAGGGTCACGTGGGCAGCCTGGGCAGGCTTGCCACCCAGGCGCCAGTTGTCCGAACGCTCTGGCCAGACCATCCACACCTGGCTCTGCGGGGCCCATTCGGCGGGCATGTGGAAACCGTCGGCGCGGGGGGTGGAGTTGAGGGTTTTCATGGCTAACCTCTGCAAAGGCCCTAGGCCGATGGTCAATGGAAGAGGGCGATTTTATAACCGATATATATCGGCATTAAAAGCCTGACAATCTCGAACGGTTAATAAAAATGCCACCGAGGCCGATAACAATCGGCTTGAGTGGCATCCTGGGCTTATAGGTCTTCGGAAAGAACCCGATCCACACTGTCCACAAAGTAGTCCACGCTGGCCCGCGTGGTGCACATGGGCGGCTTGATCTTGAGGATGTTCAGGTAATCGCCGGTGGGCTGCATGAAGATGCCCAGGTCACGCAGGCGGTTGCACAACGCCATGGTTTCCTCGGTGGCCGGCTCCAGCGTGTCGCGGTTGCGCACCAGTTCCAGCCCCAGATAAAAGCCCGAACCATGCGCGGCACCGGCCAGCGGATGTTTATCGACCAACGCCTGCAGGCGTGCCTTGAAGTAACGCCCGGTGTCGCGGGTGTTTTGCCACAGCCCCTCCTCGTCCATCACATCCAGCACCGCCATGCCGATACGGCAGCTGACCGGGCTGCCGCCGGCAGACGAGAAGAAGTAACCCTGCGCCTCCAGTGCCTCGGCGATGTCGCGGCGGGTGATCACCGCGCCCAGTGGCTGGCCGTTGCCCATGCCCTTGGCCATGGTGATGATGTCGGGCACCACGCCCTGCTCTTCGAAGCCCCAGAAGTACTCGCCCAGGCGGCCGTAACCCACCTGAACTTCATCGGCGATGCACACACCGCCGCGGGCACGGACTTTGGCGTAGGCGTCTTGCAAGTAGCCTGCTGGCAGCGAAATACCGCCAGCATTGCCGTACACCGGTTCGCAGATCATGCCGGCCAGCTGGCGGCCACGGGCATCGAGGTCGGCGAGCTTGGCATCGACATCGCGCAAATAGTCGCCAGCACTGTCGGCGCCGCGATAGCGGCCGCGGAAGGTATTCGGTGCCTCGACCGGGTGCACCCAGTCCGGTCGGGTTTCCAGGGCCTGCGGGTTGTCGGCGATCGAGGTGGAAATGGCATCGGTGGCCACCGACCAGCCATGGTAGGCCTCCAGCACGCTGAGCAGGTCGCGCCCACCGCTGTAGGCCCAGGCCAGGCGGATTGCCAGGTCGTTGGCTTCGGTACCACTGTTGACCAGGAACACCCGGTCGAAGCCGGGCGGCGCCAGCGTGAGCAGGCGTTCGGAGAACTCGGCGATGGCGGCGTAATGGAAGCGCGAGTTGGTATTGAGCAACGACCACTGCCGCGCCGACTCGGCCACCATGCGCGGGTGACCGTGGCCGAGCACCGCCACGTTGTTGAGCATGTCCAGGTAGGAGCGGCCCTGCATGTCGATCAGGTAGTTGCGCCAGCCGCGCTCGATATGCGGCGGCTGTGCATAGTAGTGTTTCTGCGAACGGGCGAAGCTGGCATCGCGACGGGCCAGCAGGGCCTGCGGGTCGGCCAGCGGCTCGGCATCACAGTCGAAGCCCAGCAGCGCTGCTGGCGACGGGCACAGCGCCAGCCAGGCGGCGGCCTGGGAGGGCGTGGCGAAGAACGGTGGCTGGAGGGCGCCGTCCAGGCACAACTGAACGCTGAGGAAGCCGCAACTGCTGCCCAGTGCCTGCCCCTTGGCCACGGCCTGGCCGTCTGCCGGGGTATCTTCCAGGCCACTCAGCCACAAGGCCCACTGCGGCGTGTGCAGGCAACCACGGCCATCGCCATGGCGTTGCCAGGTACCTGCTTGCGGCGCCTGGACCACACTGCCGTTGGGCACATGCAGTTCGACGCCCAGGGCGCAGGTGGCGGGCTCTTCGGGGCGGTCGATGTGTGTTTGCGACAGGCGGTACTGGCCGTGCAGGCTGCAAGCCGGTGCGGGCTGCGTGGTCAGCAGGCGCTGGTCGAAACCAGGCTGTTCCCAGTTACCCGCCTCGCAATGGGTGCTGAGCACACCCAGATCGACACGGCTAACCGCTTGTCCAGCCAGGTCCGGGAGCAACGGTGCGCAATCTGCCAGGTTCAGCGCGGGCAGCTTGATACCGGCAGCCTGCAGAATGGCCGCCTCCATCAAGGCGAAAGGCACGGCGGTAGCGGTGTCGAAGATTTCCCACTCGTGGGCGATATTGTCACGGGTGTACTGGTTGCCAGGGTCCACCGCCAGTTGCTGCTCGCTGCTCAGTACCAACACGGCGGCACGGTTCAGCACCAGCGGCCACAAGGCGCGCAGTTCGGCTTCGCTCAGCGGGTTGATGGCTTGGTAGGCGCTGACAGCCGGCAGAATGCGCAGTGGGTCGCCTTCGGCATGGTGCAGCAGCGCCGCGCAGGTCACCGACAGGTCGGCGATACGCCAGGTACGCAGCAAGTCGCCGAAATCGATCACCCCCTGCAGTTGCCATTGCCGCTCGCCGTCGCGGGCCCAGACGGCGTTATCGTCGGTGATGTCCAGGTGCACGGCCTGGCTCGGCAATTGCCCGACCAACGGTGCCAGCTGTTCGGCGGCCAAGCGTGTGGCCTGCTCGACGCGCGCGCGCTGCCCGGCATCCTGCAACACCGGCAGCAGATGCTCGATCAGCGCCTGGGCGTGCTGCGGGTCCCATTGCAGGGTGCGCGCCAGGCCTGGGTGGTCGAAATCGGCCAGGGCCTGGTCGATGCGCGCGCACAGCGTGCCCAGTTCGGCCATCAGCCGCGGCGCCATGTGCTTGAGGCGTGTCAGCGGCTGCCCGTCGATATAATCGAGCAGGCGTGCACGCAGTGGTTGCCCGTCGATGTCCAGCGCCAGCAAGGCCTGGCCATCGCGCGCCGGGCGCACGGCAGGTACCGGCAAGCCTTGCTCACGCAGGTACGCCAGCGCGGCATGCTGCGCTTGCAGCTCGGCCTGGGCATAACTGCCGTGGCAGACCTTGAGCACGAACCGCGCCTGCCCCGTGTCCAGCCGGAAGTTCAGGTCCTGCTGGCTGCCCAGCGCCGACAGGCTGCCGGCCAGGTCGTAATGCGCCTGAAGCAAGGCATGCGCCTGGGCTTCGCTGAGCGAAGGGCTGGGCAGGCTGGAACGCTGGATCAGGGTGCTGAGGGGCATGAAGATGAAACCTCTTTTACTTTTTGCTTATCTCGCCACTGCCAAGGCCGATACACAAGTGGCAAAGATGAAATGATGATCGTGCGCCCGTGCGCGGTCATGAGGGCAATCTAGGCTGCAACAAGCCAAGGCGGGCTACAGTGAACGAGGCCGGTACGGTCCATCCCCTGAGTACACGGGTCAGATAATCGCCATGAACATAATCGCTACCGACATACCTGACGTACTGATCATCGAACCGAAAATCTTCGGTGACAGTCGCGGTTTCTTCTTTGAAAGCTTCAACGCCCGTGAATTCGCCGGGCTGACGGGTGTCGACGCCCGTTTCGTCCAGGACAACCATTCACGGTCGCAGCGCGGTGTGCTGCGCGGGCTGCACTACCAGATCGACAACCCCCAGGGGAAACTGGTCCGCGTGACCCAAGGTGAAGTGCTCGACGTTGCCGTGGACATCCGCCGCAGCTCGCCAACCTTCGGCCGCTGGGTGGCCACCCGTCTGTGCGCCGCCGACCACCGCCAGTTCTGGATCCCGCCAGGGTTCGCCCATGGGTTCCTGGTGCTGAGCGAGTCGGCCGACTTCCTCTACAAGACCACCGAGTACTACAACCCTGCCGCCGAGCGCTGCATCCGCTGGGACGACCCGCAACTGGCCATCGACTGGGGCGTGCAAGCGCCGCTGCTGTCGGCCAAGGACCAGGCGGGCGCCCTGCTGAAGGACGCCGACCTGTTCCCATGAGGAATGGCTGCCTCAAGTAGCGCATAATTGCGCCAGTCTCCCCTGGCGCATTTACGCGATGATTGCAAAACCCACGCACCCACGCCGTCCCCGCTGGCGCAGCCTGGCCCTGCTGGCCCTGTGCCTGGCCCCCTTGCTGTGGCCCCTGCATCACCTTGCCGAACGCTATTACCAGGACGAACTGGCCTCGCAGAATCGCCAGACCCTCGACCTGTACGTAGCCAACCTCCTCGGCACCCTGCACCGCTACGAAACCTTGCCGCAGATCCTCGGCGACCTGCCGGCGCTGCGCAGTGTGCTGGCCGACCCGTTCAAACTCGAAGCGGTGACCAACGCCAACCGCCTGCTCAAGGACATCGTCCACCAGACGGGCGCCGAGGTGATGTACCTGATGGATGTCAGCGGCAATACCCTCGCCGCCTCCAACTGGGACAAGCACGACAGCTTCGTCGGCCGTAATTTTGCCTTCCGCCCGTACTTCAACGAAGCCATGGCTGGGCACCTTGGGCGCTTCTTCGGCCAAGGCACCACCTCGGCCAAGCGCGGTTACTTCTTCGCTGCCGCCGTGCGCGACCGCGAGCGCATCGTCGGCGTGCTGGTGGTCAAGGTCGACCTCGACCACACCGAAACCCTTTGGGGCCGCACCCCGGAGCAACTGCTGCTGACCGACCATAACGGAGTGGTGATCCTCACCTCGCGGCCCGACTGGCGGTTCCGCGCCACCCGCGCGCTGACCGAGGCCGAGCGCCAGGCGATCATCGCCATCCAGCCCTACCCGACCCAGGCACCTCAGCCGCTGGTGCTCAACCAGGATGCCTGGCTGGCCCAGACCCGCGACATCAAGGAGACCGGCTGGCAGGTCAGCATCCTCGCCCCGCGCACGCTGGTCGACCGCTCGGTGCAGACGGTCATGGCCATCGGCGCCGGGGCGCTGCTGGTGCTGATGCTGCTGGCCGGCCTGGTGATGCAACGGCGCCGCCACTACATAGACCGCATCGGCTTCGAAGCCCATGCCCGCCAGGAGCTGGAAAACCGTGTAGTGCAGCGCACCGCCGACCTCGAGGGCCTCAATACCCGGCTCAAAAGTGCGGTACTGGAGCGCGAGAACGCCCAGCAGGAGCTGGTACGCGCCCAGGACGAGCTGGTACAGGCCGGCAAATTGTCGGTGCTCGGCACCATGTCGGCCAGCATCAGCCACGAGCTCAATCAACCCTTGGCGGCGATCCGCAGCTATGCCGAAAACGCCGAGATACTACTCGACCACTCACGCACCGAGGACGCCCGCGGCAACCTCAAGCTGATCGGCGAGCTGACCGGGCGCATGGCCTCGATCATCGCCCACTTACGCGCCTTCGCCCGCCGCGACCGCCACGCCCCGGAAAGCGTGGCGCTGCAGCCGGCGCTGGACGACGCCCTGGCCTTGCTGGCCAAGCGCCGCCGAGCGATGGCTGTGGAACTGATCCGCGACCTGCCGGATGCCACCCTGTGGGTACAGGCCGGTGAAACCCGCCTGCGCCAGGTACTCGGCAACCTGCTGGCCAACGCCCTCGATGCCTTGACCGAAAAAGCCAACCCACGCCGCCTGTGGCTGAGTGCCGAAAAGCGCGATGACTGCGTCTACCTGTTCATCCGCGACAACGGCCCAGGCTTCAGCCGCCAGGCGCTGGAGCACGCCAAGGAGCCGTTCTTCACCACCAAGACCCGCACCCAGGGCCTGGGCCTGGGCCTGGCCATCTGCGAAAGCCTGATGCGTGCCTTGGGCGGCGAACTGCTGCTGGCCAACCACCCGGAAGGTGGCGCCTTGCTCACCTTGCAACTGCGCGTGGCCGCCCCCGGCGCTACCTTGCCCAATTCGGAGGACCTCTCGGCATGACGACCGAGCCTTGCATCGACAACCAGGCCCAGGTACTGCTGGTCGACGACGACCCGCACCTGCGCCAGGCCCTCAGCCAGACCCTCGACCTGGCCGGGCTCAAGGTGGTCACCCTGGCCGACGCCCAAGGCGTGGCCGATCGCATCGAGCCCGACTGGCCGGGCGTGGTGGTCAGCGATATCCGCATGCCCGGTATCGACGGCCTGCAACTGCTGGAGCAACTGCACGGCCGCGACAGCGAACTGCCGGTGCTGCTGATCACCGGCCACGGCGATGTGCCGCTGGCAGTGCAGGCCATGCGCGCAGGCGCCTACGACTTCCTTGAGAAGCCGTTCGCCAGCGATGCGCTGCTCGACAGCGTGCGCCGCGCCCTGGCCTTGCGCCGGTTGGTGCTGGACAACCGCAGCCTGCGCCTGGCCCTGAGCGATCGCCAGCAGCTGGCCACCCGCCTGGTCGGCCATTCGCCGTCCATGCAGCGCTTGCGCGAGCAGATCGGCGCCCTCGCCGGCACCCGCGCCGACGTGCTGATCCTCGGCGAAACCGGCGCCGGCAAAGAAGTGGTGGCCCGGGCCCTGCACGACCTGTCCAGCCGCCGCGACGGGCCCTTCGTGGCCATCAATGCCGGCGCACTGGCCGAATCGGTGGTCGAAAGCGAACTGTTCGGCCACGAACCTGGCGCCTTCACCGGCGCGCAGAAGCGCCGCATCGGCAAGTTCGAGTTCGCCAATGGCGGCACGCTGTTCCTCGACGAAATCGAGAGCATGAGCCTGGACGTGCAGGTCAAGCTGCTGCGCCTGCTGCAGGAACGGGTGGTCGAACGCCTGGGTGGCAACCAGCTGATCCCGCTGGATATCCGCATCATCGCCGCGACCAAGGAAGACCTGCGCCAGTCTGCCGACCAAGGGCGTTTTCGCGCCGACCTTTATTACCGCCTGAACGTGGCGCCGCTGCGCATCCCGCCGCTGCGCGAGCGCGGCGACGACATCCTGGTGCTGTTCCAGCACTTCGCCGACACCGCCAGCCAGCGCCACGGCCTTGCCCCGCACAGCCTGCAGCCAGCGCAACGGGCGATGCTGCTGCGCCATGGCTGGCCCGGCAACGTGCGTGAACTGCAAAACGCCGCCGAGCGCTTCGCCCTCGGCCTGGAACTGGCCCTGGATAGCCAGGCACCCGCTGCTGCAGCGCCCTCGGCGCCCATACCGCTGGGCAACCTCAGTGAACAGGTGGAGCAGTTCGAGCGCTCGCTGATCGCCGCCGAGTTGGCCCAGCCGCACAGCTCGATGCGCAGCCTGGCCGAAGCCCTGGGCATCCCGCGCAAGACCCTGCACGACAAGCTGCGCAAGCACGGCCTCAATTTTGACGGCGGCAACAGCGGGCCAGACGACCATGAGGACAACCGCCATGAACAACGATAGCCAGTACCTGCAATCGGTACTGCACAGCGATATTCCCCTGACCCGCGAAATGGGCCTGGAGGTCATCGACTGGCAGCACCACACCCTCAACCTGCAACTGCCGCTGGCCGCCAACGTCAACCACAAGAGCACCATGTTCGGTGGCAGCCTGTATTGCGCCGCGGTGCTGGTGGGCTGGGGTTGGTTGCACCTGCGCCTGCGCGAACTGGGCATCGATGACGGGCACATCGTCATCCAGGAAGGCCAGATCAGCTACCCGTTGCCGGTGAACGGCACGGCAGTGGCACGCTGCGCGGCGCCAGATGCCAAGACGTGGGAACGTTTCGTGACGATGTACCAGCGCCGGGGCCGTGCGCGGCTGACGCTGCAGACCACGGTGAGCAACGCCGGCAGCGATGAGCCCGCGGTAAAGTTCAGCGGCCAGTACGTCCTGCACCGCTGACACGGGCGAGGCCCGTGCCATACGCCGCGGAGCCTGTTTCGCGGGTGAGCCCGCGCCCACCGGGCGCGTGCATAGGCTTTTAGATCAGGCTCAGGAGCGCCCGTCGCCATGCAGCATGTGCCGGCAACGCCAGGAAATACGGGTTGAGCAGGGACTCCCGTGGCGGATACCGGAACGGCGAGCCATCGAGCTCGATGACCTCGCCACCGGCGCCCTCCACCACGCCCTGGGCGGCGGCAGTATCCCACTGCGAGGTCGGCGCCAGGCGCGGGTAGCAGTCGGCACTGCCTTCGGCCAGCAGGCAGAATTTCAGCGAGCTGCCGATATTGGCCAGTTCCAGTTCGCCAACCGCATCACCGAGGCCAGCCAACAGCGCTTCCTGTTCCGGGCTTGAATGCCGACGGCTGGCAACTACGGTGAAACGCCCACCCGCCGGCGGCGCGTTACGCACCTGAATAGGCTCGGCAACCTCACCCGCCTCTGCACGCCAGGCACCCAAACCACGGCCACCGAAATAGCAGCGCCCGCAGGTGGGCATCGACACCACGCCGAACACCACTTCACCCTTTTCGATCAGCGCGATGTTGACGGTGAACTCCTCGCTGCCGGCGATGAATTCCTTGGTCCGTCCAGCGGGTCGACCAGCCACC
>Ga0213823_1000500_pt1 | contig 32486 bp, 35 predicted proteins | sample MC6MC0907MG_FD_179887 | JGI IMG/M metagenome (GOLD analysis project Ga0213823, IMG submission 179887) | Enriched soil aggregate microbial communities from Iowa State University, Ames, United States - MC6-MC0907-MG | ecosystem: Environmental > Terrestrial > Soil > Unclassified | place: USA: Iowa...
TCGAAATGTTCCGAAATATGTATATATGGTCATTATAACCGTCTAATTCTGGACAGGCAACACCGTCAACTTTCGGTCATTTTGGGATGGCAAAAACACGGAAGGATCTTCGAACTATAAAAATACTATCCGAAAAATTAAGCTTGGTTCAATCTCGCGTCAATTATTCTGGAGACAGGAGTGGAATTTCTGTTTGTCATATATGATACAAAAAATGATTATTTGGTTAGCAAGCACCAGATTCTCTGATGTTTTTAGTGTGTCTCGTATTAAATTCATAGTAATTTTCTATCAAAATCATATCTATTATTGTATTGAACAATCATTATTCTCACTTTAAACTAAACTGGAATACTACATTATTATCTGAAGGGAATTGAGATTCATTATGGATCATCAATGTACACCATTGTTTACCGCCTTAGTAGAACATGCAAATCGCAATCCAATTCAGTTCCATATACCTGGTCACAAAAGTGGAGAAGGTATGGAAACTGGGTTTAAAACATTTTTGGGAGAGAATGCCTTGTCCATTGATTTAATCAATATTGCACCTTTGGATGATTTGCATCAGCCCACCGGAGTGATTGATGAAGCGCAGCGTTTGGCTGCACATGCATTTGGAGTGGACTATTCTTTGTTTTCTGTATAGGGGACAAGTGGTGCTATCATGGCGATGATCATGTCGGTTTGTGGACCGCAAGATAAAATCATCGTACCGCGCAACTTGCATAAGTCAATTCTATCGGCAATCATATTTGCCGGTGCCAAACCGATTTTCGTCACTCCTCAAAGGGATATGAAGTGGGGAATTGATCATGGAGTTTCCGTTCGCTCGATGAAGAAGGCTATCGAAAAGCATCCGGATGCTAAAGCCGTACTTGTGATCAATCCGACATATTTTGGTGTCTGCACCGATTTGAAAGCAATCGTCGAAATATCACATCAGTATGGAATACCTGTATTTGTTGATGAAGCATACGGAGCGTTGTTGCACTTTCACGACAATATGCCGCTATCAGCTATGCAGGCAGGAGCAGATATGGCTGCCACAAGTATGCATAAATTTGGTGGATCCTTGATACAATGTTCAATGCTTCACGTTAAAAAAGGGATTGTTCAGCCAAAAAGAGTGCAGGCAATGTTTAGAATGCTGACAACAACATCTACTTCTTACATTTTGTTAGGCTCTTTAGATGCAGCACGCAAATACCTCGCCTTACAAGGATACGAGATGTCAGGCAAAGCAATTCGCTTGGCGGAGTATGCCAGAAATCGAATCAATGAAATACCAGGTCTTGCTTCTTTTGGAAGTGAGATTTTATGGACCGATGCGGCGTTTGATTTTGACCCTACAAAACTTACGGTGCATGTTAGGGTGCTTGGAATTACAGGATATGATGCGGAAAACTGGCTTCGAAATCATTACAATATCGAAGTGGAACTAAGCGATATGTATAATATTCTTTGATTGGTGACTTCAGGTGATTCGAAAGATAAGATAGATTATTTACTTACTGCTTTGGCGGAGCTTGTTGAAACCTGTCAGAATAGAGATGAAATTCAGGAAGTGAATGTAGAAATACCAGAAATTCCACAGCTTACGTTAAAACCAAGGGACGCTTTCTATGGAGATACCGAACGTATCCCTTTTGAAGAATCTCCAGGACGGATTATTGCAGAGTCTATTTATGTTTATCCACCAGGCATCCCAATTTTGCTACCAGGAGAGGTGATTGCAGAACAACATATTTTCTACATCCTTGAACACTTAAAAGTTGGTCTACCTGTGAAAGGGTCTGAAGATTTAACCCTTCAAAATGTCAAGGTTGTGGTTGAAGCGATATCAATATTTTGAAGTGAAAATGTGAAGGGAATAATCTCACAACTTCTTTTGTATGACGCTGGAATGGACGGATAAAAGGAGGAGTATAAAATTGAATACAAGAAGGAAAGACACGTATTCTAAAGTAGAATTCAATAAGGCAAAAAAGGTAATACCTGGCGGGGTGAACAGCCCTGTCCGTGCATTTTCATCTGTCGATCTGGCACCTGTTTTTGTTAAATCTGGGCAGGGAGCGCACGTATTTGATATCGATGGAAATGAATTCATTGATTATATTGGTTCATGGGGGCCACTCATATTAGGCCATGCTCATCCGGAAGTTTTGAAAGCTATTCAGAAAGCAACAAGACAGGGAACAAGTTTTGGATTACCGACGGAGATTGAAACAAAAATGGCCGAGTTAATATGCGAAAGCGTTCCAACCATTGAAATGATACGTATGGTTAATTCTGGTACAGAAGCTTCCATGAGTGCCTTACGTTTAGCAAGAGGATATACGAAACGGCAAAAAATAGTGAAATTTTATGGAGGATATCACGGACATGCAGATGCTTTTTTAATCAAATCTGGTTCTGGTGTGGCAACATTGGGTTTAGCTGACAGCCCGGGGGTACCGGAAAGCATTGCTGCAAATACCATTACAGTACCCTATAACAGTATAGATAGCGTTCGTTTTGTTTTTGAACAATTTGGCGAACAGATTGCTGCTGTTATTGTTGAACCGGTTGCAGCAAATATGGGTGTTGTACCACCATTGCCAGGATTTCTTCAAGGGCTACGAGAGATTACTGCACAATATGGGAGCTTGCTCATATTTGACGAAGTGGTGACCGGATTTCGTGTGGATTATCATGGGGCGCAAGGTTTGTATGGAATTGAGCCAGATTTAACATGTCTTGGAAAGGTGATTGGCGGGGGACTTCCGGTTGGAGCTTATGGGGGAAAACGTGAAATTATGGAACAGATGGCTCCTGCTGGGCCAATTTATCAAGCTGGAACTTTATCTGGAAATCCGGTAGCCATGGCGGCTGGATATGCAACTTTGCGATTACTTGCACAGACTGAAATTTATGACGAATTAGAAAGAAAAGGAGCCAAATTGGCTGAAGGTTTTATACAAAATGCCAAAATGACAGGCGTCCCATTGAAGGTAAATAGGGTGGGATCAATGCTTTGTTTTTATTTTACGGAACATGACGTCGTGGATTATGATACGGCTCAACTTTCAAATATGAATTTATTTAAAATGTATTATGCAGCGATGTTGAATCATGGAATTTTGATGGCCCCTTCGCCATATGAAGCCATGTTTGTATCAAACGCTCATTCAGATGAGGAAATTGAAAACACGATTGAGGCTCACTATCACGTATTAAGTATGATAAGCAAAAGAAAAGGGGAGTAAACATGGATTTTTCAGAAATACGTAAGCTTTTTCCGATTCTCGATTAACAGATTAATGGACATCCTCTTGTATATTTGGATAGTGCTGCCTCGGCGCAAAAGCCAATTCAGGTGATTGAGGCACTAAAACACTTTTATGAATGGGATAATGCGAACGTCCACCGTGGGGTTCATACACTGGGTTCACGGGCAACGGATGCTTATGAAGGAGCACGATCCAAGGTAGCTCGTTTTCTTCATGCGAAATCGAATAGGGAAATCATATTTACCCGTGGAACGACGTCAGCAATCGATCTTGTAGCAAACAGTTATGCACGATCAGTATGCAAAAACGGGGACGAAATCGTGATTTCTGCAATGGAGCACCACAGTAATTTGATTGCCTGGCAGCAAGTAGCAAAATGCACAGGAGCCGTATTAAAATATATCCCATTGCAATTGGACGGGACATTTACCATAGAAGATGTAAAGAAGATAATCACAAACCGGACGAAAATAGTTGCTGTATCACACATATCCAATGTATTAGGTATTGTTAACCCGGTGAAGAAAATGGCGTCTATTGCTCATAAACACGCTGTCATTATAGTGGATGGAGCACAAAGTGTTCCCCATATAAAAGTGGACGTTCAGGAATTGAACTGCGATTTCTATGTATTTTCGGGACATAAAATGTGTGGATCAACAGGAATTGGTGTTCTATATGGAAGGGAATCCCTTCTAAGGAAAATGGAACCAATTGAATTCAGAGGAGAAATGATTGATTATGTCGACTTATATGATTCGTCATGGAAGGAGCTACAGTGGAAATTCGAAGGCGGTACGCCGATTATTGCTGGAGCTATCGGTTTAGGAGCGGCGATAGATTTTCTTGAACAAATCGGAATGCACAAAATAGCGGAGCACGACAAATACTTGACAAATTATGCTGTAGAGCAACTGAAGCGGATTGAAAATCTATCGATAGTTGGTCCAGAAAAAGATCGTATGGGGTTAGTGACGTTTCAACTAGAAAATATTCATCCGCATGATACTGCTACCGTTTTGGATACGTATGGAGTAGCCATACGTGCTGGTCAGCATTGTTGTCAACCACTCATGGGGCATTTTGGTGTCAGCTCCACAGCTCGTGCCGGCTTTTATCTATATAACACAGAAGAGGATATTGATCGACTCCTATTCGCTCTTCATAAAACAAAAGAGTTCTTCAAGGTGAGAGCTTAATGGATGTAGCAGAGATTTTCTCCTGTTTTCGATGTTAGGAGAGTAAAAGAGCGTGGCAATGGCGTATGTCTCATATCAATCAAACCAGGATCATGCAAGACTCATTTTTGAGAGGTTTTTTCTAAGCTATCAGTTTGATATTCCCACTCCTAAAGGGGCAAGCTGCCTAAAGTCAGTGGGATTCTTACTACCAAAGGCGAAGTCCATTTCTGGTATCGCTAACGTGCAAGCTTACGGTGTGCCATCACTGCTGCCGTAACAGACTTATAGGTTCGTGGGCTACAGTACCTTTACCATACCAGTACAGGGTGCTGGTTTTTCATTATGTTTTAGCGTCTTGTTCTTGACGACACAAATTGTTTTACGCACGAAATGAAATTGATTCTTGCAACCTCATACAATATTCATTTTTCAGGGAACATGAACGTTTTAGAGTCTTTTGCATGACTTTGAATAAGTTTAACATGTTTTTCTATGCAAAAGAGATACTTTCATTCCATGCCTAAAGCAGGATTAAAGTCCTGCAGGGGCTTTTTTATATCACAAAATATGTAAAAGAAGTATTTTAATAAGGAAAGATGTGGGGGAGTGTGATTATGAATTAAGATTTCGAAGTTGTTATGATATTCTGTTGTGGAAGAAATTCATATAAACAAGGTGGTAATCTGGGGATGTGCTTAGTTAAACTTACAGATAAAGGGGAAGTAATTATTGAGTTAGGAGTTTAGGCTGATGAGCTCGAGATATGGAAGAGATACAATTGTTGAAATTAATTTAGATGCTGTAAAACATAATGTAAGCGAATTTAAAAAATGTGTGAATGATGAAAACATTGTAATGATGGCAATTCTAAAGGCAAATGGGTATGGTCATGGATCAGTAGAAGTCTCAAGAGCAGTACTTGAAGCAGGGGTTAGTCAACTTGCTGTTGCATTTGTAGACGAGGCAATTGAGCTGCGTGAGGCAGGAGTTACTGTACCAATTTTAGTTTTAGGCTATACACCAGTAGCAGCTGCTAAGGATGCTATTCAATATGATATTATGATGACGGTTTATAGAATAGAAGATTTACAAGGTATCAATGAATTTGCCAAGCAGCTTGGAAAGAAAGCGTGTATTCATATTAAAATCGATACAGGAATGAGCCGTATTGGTTTACGAGAAGAAGAAGTCGTACCATTTTTAGAAGAACTAAAAAGTATGAAGTATATAGAAGTAGCAGGTATATTTACACATTACTCTACAGCTGATGAAATTGATAAAACTTATACAAATATGCAAACAAATTTATTTGAGAAGATTGTAAAGACAGTAAAAGAAATGGGAGTCAACTTTCCATATATCCACAGTTCAAATAGTGCGGGATCGATGAAACTTAGCAATACGTTTCAAAATATGGTTCGTGTGGGAATCGGTATTTATGGTATGTATCCTTCAAAAGAAGTAGATCATACAGTTGTGTCTTTGCAGCCAGTCTTATCATTAAAGTCGAAAGTAGCTCATATTAAGTATGCTAAAAAAAATCGTGGTGTAAGTTATGGAAATACATATAGGACAACTGGTGAGGAATGGATTGCGACTGTTCCAATTGGCTATGCGGATGGTTACAATCGGCAGCTATCTAATAAAGGGTATGCCTTAATTAATGGGATTCGTGTACCAATTCTTGGCCGCGTTTGTATGGATCAATTAATGTTAGATGTTACGAAAGCAATGCCTGTACATGTAGGAGATGAAGTTGTTTTCTACGGCAAACAAGGGGAGGAATCAATTCCTGTAGAGGAAATTGCAGATTTATTAAGTACAATTAACTACGAAGTGACTTGTATGTTAGACCGAAGAATCCCCCGTGTTTATACGGAAAACGGGGAAATGACTACGGTTGTGAATATATTAAGAAAATAATAAAGGTGAATATCATTTAATAATACTTAAATTGTGTTAGGTCTACCTAATGCTATCTCTATCGTCTATATTTCGTATGTATTTCATAGCTAATTTATTGGAGCGTGTTCAATTATGCTGTTCTTTTAGTAGAATAACAAAATAAAAATCTTATATTATCAATACAGGATTTTTATAATAAACCCTTTTATAAGTAAATCTATGCTTCGAAAAATTTAATCGCAAAGCTATTTTATGGTGCGTTTCATACCGATAATCGTACTGTTACCTGGCAACTAAAAAATGTTGTAGTTTGCTACAAACATTAAGGTGATGTACCGATACAATCTGTTGGTGTTATCGGATAGGCCGTATATTATATTTTTAAAGTATAGCCAAAAACGGATTTGATTCTTAGACTTCGGACTTGCTTCGATATACGATATAGTATGCTTTATTTGAAGTTTTCACTTTTGATAGTGGCAATCAGTTGCTCCATAAATACTCGGCTTGCCGCACACAAATATTTATTTTTTCGGTAAACGATGCCGATCTGTGTAGTAAGTATTGGCCTTTGAATAGGAATTGTCCGAATCAATTTATCGTCAATATACTCAAGGTAGCCTTTCGGGAGAATAGTGACTCCGACCCCTTTTCTGACCATATTAGTGATTGATTCCATAGTTGTCATTTCCATAACCGGCTGCGGTACGAATTCAAGCGCACGGCACTGTTCGTTAATCAGCTGCCGTAAAAAATATGTGTCAGGTAATAAAATAGAAGGAATCTCTTTTAAAATGTCAAGCGTGACAAATCGTTCCTTTGCAACGGGATGATCGATTGGTGCTGCAAGAGCAAGATGTTGTTTAAAGAGCGGAATTGCTTCTAAATCATCATGTTCCATCGGCAAAAACACAATGCCTAAATCGAGTTCGTTTTGTAAAAGCCCGCTATAAATATCCCCGGTTCGCAGGCCCAAAACAGATAGTTCGATATTGGGATAACTACGGTGAAATTCGATTACAGTAGGCGGAAGCAAGTAATCTGCAACAGTCAGAAGTGCACCAATTTTTAATGATCCTCTTTTTAAACCCTGTATTTCACTAATCGCGGCACGTGCCTGTGACAGCTCATGAAATACATTATAACAATGATGTAGCAATGTTTTACCTGCCTCGGTAATAGTTGTTCGTTTTCCGATGCGATCAAACAAGGGTGTGTCAATTTCGTGCTCAAGCAGTCGGATTTGTTGGCTTAGTGAGGGTTGGGCGATGCCCAATTTCTCGGCAGCACGGGTAAAATGTAGTTCTTGGCATAGGGCCATGAAGTATTCCAATTGCTTTAATTCCAATGTATTTTCCTCCTATGTATCAAAAATATATAATAGGTAATTATAATCATTATATGATAAACCATAAGGAATGTCTAATTGACTTTTACGAGAGATACAATTTTTAAAGCGGGATAATTGATAGGTGATAACTATCATTTTTATAATATTGATTGAATTGTTCAATGAAAGGTTCAGTATTATACTTAAAATTTAAGTAATTAATCAACAGGTTAAGAAGGAAAGGAATTTGAGAATTCACTATCTGCGGCACGTTTCTTTTGAATCAACCGAGCATATATCAATTTGGGCGGAGGAAACGAAATCACAGGTACATTGTTGTACAAAAACGATCGTTTCCCCTCTTTTTCGGAATTTGATATGCTTGTCATAGTAGACGGTCCGATGAGCGTTTATGATGAGGATAAGTACCCATGGCTTGGTTTGGAAAAACAATTTATTAAGGAAGCAATTAGGTATCGAAAGTTAGTGCTTGGGATATGCCTTGGGGCACATTAATTGCTGAAGTCATCGGGGGGAAAGTATATAGAAATGATTATAAGGAGATTGGATGGTTTCCTGTAAAACTAGTGGAAGAGGCCAAACAATTCACTTTCTTTAAAGAATTTCCTGAAGTGTTTGTTCCTTTTCATTGGCTTGCGGATACATTTCAACTTCCTCCCCAAGCAAAGAGAGTCGCGTATAGCAAAGGATGTGCTAATCAGGCATACGTATACGAAGACCATGTCGTGGGATTGCAATTTCATTTAGAATCCAGTGCTGCCAGCATCGAAAGATTAATGGCACATTGTGCCGATGATATTGAGCAAGGTATGTACATCCAACGACCACATGAAATGCTTGAAAAGACAGGATCGTTGCTTTTATCGAAGAGCATCTTATTCATTTTGCTAGATGTAATGGAAGTAAGATATCAAATTCTAAATGAAGAGCAATCAGTAGATAATGAACAGAAAATATCGGATTGGACAATTAGTAATTAAATAATATTTGATAATGCAAATAATGAATTCATCAACATGGAAATAGGAATAAATCGAATTAAAAGGGGAATGGCAGAAATGTAAAAAGGCGGAGTCATTATGGATGTAGTGAACGTCGAGCAGGCTACAATTGCTGAATCAGCAGGAGCAAATGCAGTGATGGCTTTGGAAAAAGTGCCGGCAGACATCCGTGCTGAAGGTGGAGTCGCTCGTATGGCGGATCCAGTTATTGTGGAGCGAATAATGGAAGCAGTTACTATTCCTGTGATGGCGAAAGCCCGCAACAGTCATTATGTGGAGGCAAGGATACTTGAATCCCTGAGGGGTGGATTATATTGACGAAAGTGAAGTATTAACACCAGCCGACGAGGTCTTTCATATTAACAAAAGTCTGTTTACAGTTCCATTTGTTTGTGGTGCTAGAGACTTAGGGGAAGGATTACGACGGATCGGAGAGGGAGTATCTATGATTCGGACTAAAGGGGAACCAGGAGCAGGAAATATTGTTGAGGCTGTACTTCATATGTGTATGATGCTAAGCCAAATAAACAAGGTACAAGGAATGAGAACGGATGAATTAATACTTGAAGCCAGACATCTTTGCACATCTTATGAATAATTGTTGGGTATTAAAGAGACGGGAAATTTACCAGTTGTCAATCTTGCTGCCGGAGGTGTAGCTACGCCTGCCGATGCGGCTTTAATGATGACTTTGGGTGCCGATGGTGTTTTTGTTGGATCGGACATTTTTAAATCCGATAAACCAGAGAAATTTGCCCGTGCTATCGTGGAAGCAACAACACATTACACTGATTTCGGGCTAATTACAGAGGTATCCAAAAACTTAGGAACACCGATGAAAGGGGTAGAGATTTCTAAACTTGAGGTTAATGACCACATGCAAAAAAGAGGAATATAGCATGAAGAAAGGGATAGTGAGAATCGGAGTTTTGGCCTTACAAGGGGCGGTGGACGAATATCTGAACATAATTCATAAATTGTTAGAGGAAGCTCTAAATCGCCATGAAAAGTATTTATGCGAATTGCCACATCAGGGATAATGCAGATGCTATCAGATACCCCTCAGGGTTTGCTCTCATGAGAGTTTTGAAACCGTCACCCGGTATGTCTTCTTACAAGGTCAGTGATATGTCAGGTTATAAGATTGTGCTGGTGTTTTTTAGTGATTCAGGACGAATAAATGATGTACTGTAAAAGAGTGTTTCTATTTTAAATAGAGACGCTCTTTCTTCAATATCGGAAATCTATAATTATTAAACTAGAGGAAGCAATTATTGAAGATTCGCCTTTCGAAATTAAACAACTTTATTATTCTTTAATTATTGTGTTACAAAAGCCACGAATTATTTTTAAAAGACTTTATTATTTCTACACATATTACAGTCAATAATGATTTTATCTATGTTCAAAGTTTGTATGAAGTGTTTGCTTCTATATTTGGTGATGTAGTAAAACTATTATCCAAAGTAGTTTTTTCCTATTCAAAGTAAGGATTGTCTACTCGCTGTTATTAAAAATGGAGAATTTGGTACTATGATTATATTATTTCATCATACGGATATTTTTCATGGCTTGCTTTAGGAGACAGCCTATGGAATTCAGTTAAGATTACAAATAATCATAGTTAATACCTATTATTATTATATTTATAATTGGATTGAATGATAATGCATTTCTCTTTATACTATTAATTTAAGGACATACGAATGAATCATATTTAAACGAATTGATTCTGAGATAAAAAGAATAGAAGAAAATCAATCTGTAAATGAATATCTTTTATTATCATGAAATATATGATTGGAGGGTTTTTTATTATGGAAAAATACAAAGTTTTGACTATAGGTGGGTCGGATAGTAGTGGAGGTGCCGGTATTCAAGCTGATTTAAAAACATTTCAAGAGCTCAACGTATATGGAATGACTGCACTAACGACAATTGTTACGATGGATCCAAATGAACACTGGGAACATTATATATTTCCACAAGGGTTCATAACTGTAAACGAGCAACTAAGAACAATTATAGAAGGGATTGGTGTACACGCATTAAAAACTGGAATGCTTGGGTCAGTCCAATTGATTGAACTAGTTTCCGATGTAATAGAACAATATCAACTGGATAATATTGTTGTCGATCCTGTTCTAGTTTGTAAAGGTGTAACGGAAATAATATATCCTGAAACAGTAGTTAGTTTACGTGACTCACTCATACCAAAAGCTACAATTGTTACACCCAATCTACTTGAGGCGGCACATTTAAGTAGGATGGATCCAATTAAATCCATCGAGGGTATGAAAGAGGCCGCAAAGATTATTTACGATTTAGGCCCAAAATATGTTTTAGTGAAAGGCGGAAGCCGCTTAGAGCATGAGACAGCTTTAGACCTATTGTATGATGGGGAGAATTTTGAATTTATACAATCAGAACGATTCAAAACGACTCACATACATGGCGCTGGATGTACTTACTCTGCAGCAATTACTGCAGAACTAGCAAAAGGGAAGTCTGTTATAGAGGCGGTAAGAACTGCAAAGTTGTTTATAACAGCAGCAATACGTGGTTCATTCGCTCTTAATCAATATGTAGGTCCAACAAATCATAGTGCATACAAAAATGGTTTCTAATTCGTTAGGGGGAGAACATTTAATGAAGAAGTTAAGAGAAAAAGACCATCAAGTTGCTGAGGCTATTGATTATGAATTACAACGTCAGCGACAACATATTGAACTAATTGCTTCCGAAAATTTTGTAAGTCTAGCTATTTTGGATGCAATGGGTACAGTAGCTATAGAGCGGGTTAAATAGTTATTTGGAGCGGAACACGCCAATGTACAACCTCATTCCGGAGCACAGCAAATATGGCTATTTATTCTGCTTGTCTGAAGCCTGGTGACACGGTATTAGGAATGGATTTAGCTCATGGAGGTCACCTTACACATGATAGTCCGGTTAATTCCTCTGGTGTATTGTATAATTTTATTTCTTATGGAGTAAATAAGCAGGATTTTTATATTAATTATGATGAAGTTCGAACTTTAGCACTGAAACACCAACCTAAAATGATGGTAATTGGTGCAAGTGCGTATCCAAGAATTATTGATTTTGAGAGATTGTCTAGCATCGCTAAAGAAGTAAACGCATTATTTATGGCTGATATAGCACATATTGCTGGACTTGTAGCTACTGGAATGGATCCAAGTCCTGTTCCATATGCTGATTTTGTTACTACAACTTCTCATAAAACATTACGTGGTCCTAGAGGAGGAGTTATACTCTGCCGGAAAGACTGGGGCTGATAAAATAGATAAGAGTGTATTTCCAGGTATTCAAGGAGAACCGTTCATGCACACAATTGCAGCAAAAGCTATTGCTTTTAATGAAGCGCTACAACCTGAATTTACAACGTATATTTCTGATACAATGAAAAATGCTAAAGTCTTAGCAAAAGAAATAATAAAGTCCGGTTTTAATGTCCTGACTAAAGGAACAGACAATCATTTGATGCTTATAGATCTTTGTAATATGAACCTGACAGGAAAATTAGCTCAAAATTTATTAGAAGAAGTAGGAATAACAGTTAATACGAACACAATTCCCTTCGATAACACAAGTCCTTTTATTACAAGTGGAATTCGTTTGGGTACGCCAGCTATTACAACTCAAGAAATGCAAGAGTCAGAAATGAAACAAATTGCTAAAACAATTTGTTTCACATTACAGAATCCAACAAATACACGAGCTAAGGAAAAGGCACGATTCATTATAAAGGAATTAACTGAGAAATTTCCATTATATACGGATATGACTTAATGAGAAAGTTCTGTACGTTATGAAGAATAAAATCATGGGATTTAAATTTTTTATGTTTAATTCCTTATGAAAGAGTTTTGAAAGAAGGAGATTTGATGGAACGCATTTACTTAGATCATGCTGCGACATCTCCGGTTCACCCAGAAGTAGTCAAAAAGATGATTCCATATATGTCAGAAATGTTTGGTAACCCTTCTAGTATTCATTTCTATGGACGTCAAACACGCTATACAGTAGATGAAGCAAGACACATTTGCGCACGCAGTATTAATGCAAATCCAAATGAAATTATTTTTACAAGCGGGGGTACAGAGGCTGATAATTTAGCGCTCTTAGGTGTAGCACGAGCAAATCGTAGTAAAGGAAATCACATTATTACAACGCAAATTGAACATCATGCTATCTTACGTACATGTGAAGTGTTAGAGCGTAACGGATTTGAAGTGACGTATTTACCAGTTGATGAAACGGGGCGTGTTCAGATTTCTGATGTGCAAGAGGCGTTAACAGATGAAACGATCCTGGTATCGATTATGTTTGGAAATAATGAGGTTGGAACAGTTCAACCGATTGCGGAAATTGGAGAACTGCTAAAAGGACACCAGGCTTATTTTCATACGGATGCTGTACAAGCCTATGCTTTAACAGCAATTGATGTTAAAAACTTAGGCATTGATTTATTGTCAATCTCAGCTCATAAAATTAATGGTCCAAAAGGTATAGGATTTTTATATGCCAGCACGCAAGTGAAAATAGAGCCTCTATTAATAGGCGGAGAGCAAGAACGAAAACGTCGTGCAGGTACTGAGAATGTACCTAGTATTGTTGGACTTCAGCACGCTGTTCTTCTTGCAGAAGAAAAACGTGAGCAAAAAAGAGCCCAATATGAGGAATTTAAAGATATCATGTTATCTTTTTTTAAAAAAGAAGACATTATTTTTAAGGTAAATGGAAACTTTGAACATTGTTTACCGCATGTGTTAAATGTAAGTTTCATAGGAATTGATATTGAGTCGTTTCTTGTAAATTTAGATTTGGCAGGTATAGCAGTATCAAGTGGTTCTGCTTGTACAGCTGGTTCTATTGATCCATCACACGTATTAGTAGCGATGTTTGGAAAAGACCCCGGTCAAATACGTTCATCTATACGTTTTAGCTTTGGCTTGGGTAATACAGAAGAACAAGTAGAAAAAGCAGCGTCCGAAACAGTGAAAATCGTTAAGCGATTAACACAAAACTAGTATGGGAGGCTACCATGCCGGGACAATTGGAACCTTAATTGGAGAATTGATAAAAAGAACAGACCCTAAACATCGGACTCTAAAAGATTTTTTTCAACAAGGAATAGCAGAACCATTAAAAGCAGAGTTTTATATTGGTCTTCCTAAAGATATTTCTGAAGAGAAAATAACAACTATTGAAGGAATAAATCACCCCATTCAGTTACTTAAGGGGATGACAAAGCTACCAATAAAAATGTTACTTGGTTTTCTTAGTACAAAGTCTTTAGTAGCTAGAAGTTTAGTAGATCCGAAAAAATTTGTAGCAAATGATAATTTTAATCATCGTCCTATTTTATCTATAGAATTCCCTTCAGGAAATGGTGAGGGGCAAGTAAGAGCAATGGCAAAAATTTATGGTACTTTTGCTAGTGGTTCAAAAACTCTCGTATTAGGGGAAGAAACAATATGAATTAGGGAAAAGAGCTAACCCTCCAACATCAGGATATGATGATCATGTGACTTGTATAAACATAGCCTATTCTTTGGGATTTTGGAAACACTTTTCAGATATGAAATTCCGGCGCAGTGAAAGCTTTTTTGGTCACCCAGGCGCAGGAGGATCATTCTGTTTTGCTGATCCAGATGAAAAGTTAGATTATGCTTATTCGATGAACAAACATGGATTTGGCATGGCTAATGAACCAAGAGAACTTGCACTAAGAAAAGCTTTATATAGTTGTCTATGAAAAAATAAAAATACGTGAAAATAGTTAGGAATATTTTCATTTTGTACAGTTTTTAGCTATGAATAATGGAGTAAATATTCAACATAAAGCGAGCCATCTTTTTATTTTAAGAAAAAAGGTGGCTCGTTTTTTTTTATGTTGAAATTCGCTTAGCATATATTTTCGTTAAAATGTGGGCGGGGACCCCAATATGAGTTCTATAAAACAGTTTAGGATGTTATGCATTATAACATAGGATAAGCTATGACTATTATATAAATAATTGAATTGTACTATTTAACGGGTTATCTTGGACTATTAGTTACATAGAAATCCAATTCATTAAGATATTTATTTCTAAAAGGGGTACCGTCAGGAAAATGCGGTTATCTTAACTATCCATAACGGATGACTTTACAGTATTCAATGTAAAGCTATCCGTTTTTTTGTTCTTTAAATACTAGATAACTATATTCAGTTTTATAGTATTTATAGTAAATTAAGAAAGCTTAAGTTTAAGGGGATGACTTGAAGGATTTGATGGTTCCCTTAATAAGCAGCAAAGACTTGAAAAAACATCATTAAATCAGGAGGATTCAACAATTATGAATACGTTCAACCTAAAGCCCTATTACACTCGTATGGTTTCAAATGTGACACAGTAATGGTAGTCATTGGATAAGTGAGGGGAATATTAAAAGCATTGAAAACGGTGGAGCATTCGAAGTTTTGGAGGAAGAGGTTTACAGATTTATAGAAGCATACAGATGGGAAGGTACTGCCTTTGAGGAAGGCATTGATGATCAAATTAAGATTGAGAGATTGCTAGAAGAAATTACGGATCTTAAAAAGCAAATTGTAAAACTACATGGAGAAAAAGCTGAATTAGAAGATCAATTGGGAATTATGCCATTTTAGACAATTCAGCTACAGGAGGATGGATTTCATGAGAGTAATTACCCTTTGTACAAAAGAAGGAAAGACTCGGTACATGCTACTAGATAATGACAATGAGCCTGTCCAGCCCGTTTTACAGTATTTAAAGTTTAAGGACAATAGTGGGGCTTCACGTAATACCTTACGGTCGTTCTCATATCATTTAAAACTATTCTTTGAATTCCTAGAACAAATAAACAAGGATTATCGTGATATCGGAATAGATGAAATGGCGGATTTTATGCGGTGGTTACAAAACCCCCACCAGGATGTAAAGGTGTCCCCTATCTTCCCTAAACAGCCAATTAGAAAAGCAAAGACAGTAAATATCATCATCAATACTGTTCTTGGATTTTATGACTACCTAATGAGACATGAGGACTATAGTATTCAGCTAACAGAACGTTTAAAGAAACAAGTATCTGGATCCCGCAGGGGTTTAAAAGTTTTCTCCACCATATAAACAAAAATAAGTCCTTTACCTCTCATATTCTGAAATTAAAAGTGCCAAAACAGCGGCCGAAGACACTCTCGAAAGATCAAATTGCATTAATAATGAATGCTTGTGTAAATATACGGGATCAATTTTTAATACAGCTACTTTGGGAAAGCTCAATGCGTATTGGTGAAGCACTTACTTTATGGCTTGAGGATTTCGAGGTTGATGCGAGAAAAATTCATATACGTGATCGAGGTGAATTGTTTAATCTAGCTGAAATTAAAACGGTATGTAGTCCCCGAAGTATCGATGTATCTGAGGATCTAGTTAATATGTACTTCGATTATATTGCTCAATTTCATACCGATGAAGTGGATACAAATCACGTTTTTATTAAGTTGTCAGGAGAAAATAAAGGCCAACCGTTAGAATATACCGATGTAGTGGCACTGGTTCAGCGTCTACGTGATAAAACAGGCATTTATTTCACCCCGCATATGTTACGCCACACATCATTAACAGAGCTAAGAAAGGCTGGTTGGCGAGATGAACATTTAATGAATCGGGCTGGCCACGCTCATATTCAAACAACAATGCAGATGTATATCCATCCTTCGGATGAAGACATTCGAAAAGACTGGGAAAACGCTCAAGAACGAATGAAAATCAACAAAGAATATAAGGGGAATGACGAATGAATTTATCCGTTGAATACTTAATACCAGAAGGTAAAGTCAATGAAATTACCAGAAAAGTCACTGGATATTTTGAAAATGATATTTGGGATGCGGAAAATGCAGCTTTCAATGATTTTAGAAAATCAGAATGGGGAAAAACCCACCGCAAAATGGATTTTTCTGTATTTCCATCTAAGCTTAAAAATGAAGTTAAGTTTTTTATTCTTACTCGTATTCAAAAAGATGATCTGCAATTGTACTCAGCTATACATAATTATGCCAGATCTTTTAAACAGCTATCTAAATTCCTTAAAAAATTTTATCCCAATATTAATAGTTTTGCAGATTTGGACATAAATAAAGCATTGATGCAATTAAGATCACATTTAAGTGAATTAGGATTGAGCATACGAATTTATGGGAGAAGGAAACTTTCTAATTACGAAAATCTACTAAATCGTTTATTTTTGTTTTATAAAGACTTCTATGATACAAGGGATGAATCTGAAAAAGATATCTGGGATGTTAGAAATATCCCCGGTGCAAGATTTCCCGATCATGAATCAAGACATATCCTGAATTTCGAGGATATCCCTATTCCCTTTCGTCCGTTAGCAAAAAGATATTTAAAATTTAGGATCAGTCATTTATCTCTTGGCCAATGTAATCTTGACGTTAGAATATTAAAGTTATTTTTGACATTTATACATGATAAAAGTCCTTCTTGGAAGGATTTAAATGCCTTAACAAGGAAAAATATCGAAGATTATCTAATATTTCATAATAAGAAGTTTCATAACAAAATACAGTCAAAGAGAAGTTATTTAATTGTCCTAAATGTATTCTTGGAAAATTGAAAGACTGCAATTCGATGAAGCGCCTGCATTACCTGTAAATCTATTGTTATTTAAAGAAGATATCCCTAGACCGATAAAAAATTCTGAAAATGATATCAAATACATTCCTGAAGGGGTTCTTCAACAAATTGAGGAAAAACTAGTGTTCTTAAAACCATCAAAATACGTACCGATTATTGTATTACTTCGAGCTACTGGTTGGAGAATATCAGATATTCTTAATCTACGTTACGATAATTGTTTGGAACAAACATCTCAAGGATTGTACTTATGCGGGGATATAAGAAAAACGCAGGTAATGAATCATCGTGTACCGATTACAAAAGAAGTAGCAGAGGTAGTAGAAGCTGTAATAAAAGTGACTAAAGATCGAAGCAATACAATTAATAATCCTAAAAACTATTTATTCGTACAGCTAGAAGGTGTCCGGAGAGGCCGACCCTATAATTATTATGATATACGTAGAAGTTTGAAGCGCTTTACGGAAGAACAAAAAATAGTTGACGATTCAGGAAAGCCCTTTTTTATCAAAAATCATGCCTTTCGGCATACCAAGGGTGTAGAACTTCTTAATAACGGAATGAACATACTGCATGTTCAAAAATGGATGGCCCACGCTTCCCCTGAAATGACCTTACATTACGCAAAAATTCTCGATACTACCATGCGTAAATCCTGGGAGGAAGCTACAAAACAAGGTATTTTTCGGATTGACATTGAAAATAAACGACCAGTTAAAGTTGAACTTACGGATATTGAGAATGAAGACATCATTGAATGGGAATATATACGCCATAATTTAGACGCTGTAAAGATGGATCTTGGCTACTGTATGAAACCAATTAAGCAGCCATGTCCCACTCAAGCAAACCCTTGCCTGTCTTGTCGTAATTTCTGTACTACACCCGAATTCATACCCCAATTTGAAATGGAAATTAAGGAAGTTAAAAATGTAATTGAGCGAGGCAGGGCTTTAGGGCGACAAGTATGGATAGATAAGAATCAAACCACTCTAGATCGCCTAGAGCCTATTCTAAAAACTTTGAAGAATGGTACAACTCATCATTTAGCCGGGAAAAAAGGCCGCGAATATATTGGAGAGGAACGCACTCATGACAAGTAAGCATATTAGAAATACCGAAGGTGTTAAAAAAAATGCCCAGATGAAAAGCCAAGAGGCTGCTCAAAAGGTAGACCAGACTATACAAAGGCTTATCAAGACGAAGGCTAAAATTAATTTTAATCAGGTTGCGATGGAATCAGGTGTATCTAAGGCATTTCTTTATAACAATCAAGAAATACGGAACCGAATAGAAGGATTACGAAAGCAGCAAGAAGTAAATTCACCGCAAACCATAAAACGTAATATGACGGATGCCAGTAAAGATACGCTTATCGCAGCAAAAAATAACCGAATAAAAAAACTTGAAGAAGAAAACAAACGTCTTAAGGATGAATTATTGAAATTACGCGGTATTGTCTATGATAAATTTTGAAAATAAAAAAATTCACTTGTATATTTCAGTTTTACTTATTGTATTACGTAAGTAGTTTAATTGGCGGTCTGTGTAATAGATGCCAAAAATCGGAACAAGCATTAGCGGGTCATAAATTACCTATAAACCCAAATCCGGTTCCATTTCTACACAGACCTACATTAAGCCTCGATTAAATACAACAATTGTTGTATATTCTATTTAATGAAGCATTTATTGTAAAAAAGAACAGGTGATTTTAATGGACATGTATTGTGTTGACGAGGTTTTTGAATTGTTAAAAACCTATAAAATCACAACACACAAAGAAAGCGTTCGTAGATGGTTACGTCAAGGTGATCTTAAAGGAATAGCCCCTTCTTCTCGTAAAGATGGATGGCGAATTTCTAAAGAGGCATTAGATGATTTCCTTCAGCAGCGTTTGCCAGAAGGCTATACAACAGATGTTGTAAAAGAAACAAATCAATCTAATACAACGATTGTTGCGAATGAAGAAGAACAACGCATTCGAGCTAAAATGTGGATGGATCTGGCCAACAAAAATATTTGGGAAGGACATGTAGAACTCAAAAAAACACAAATCCATGAATGTATCCAGCATCGTCACTATTCAAAAGAGCTTGAAGCTAAAGTTTGGCAGCGTTGTATAGCAAATAGCCGAGCATACAAGAAGCCCCGTGTTTTCTATTTACTTGAAGCATTCGGCTTCGAGGGAAAACGTCTTTTGCTTGAAAAAAATTTCGAAAGTTTAGAAGAGCAGGTGATTTTTTCCATCATAGAGCATGTGCGAACCTTTGATAGATAAAAACAGGTGTGGATTTGAAATAAAGTTGTGATGTTTATAAAAAAGACACGATGTTTAAAACAAAGTCGCGATATTTATAAAAAAGTTGCGAAGTTATTCCCCTTTGGATACGCTTAGACCAAAGGGTTTTTTATAAAAAGGTAATGTTCAACAAACGTGCCAGATTGTTGAGGAACGTGGTCATTGGATATTATTGTTGAAATATAGAGTAAGATAAAGATTAACTCCATTTTGATTAATCACCTTTTTTCAAAATGGAGTTTTTGCATTTGCTGATAAATAAAGTCTGAAGGTAATTTTTAATGAATCATTATTCTGAAACTACATTAGCTACATTTACTTGTTTTTTATTTTTTATTTGCAAGTATATCTTTATTTGATTGGGAAAATGAAGCAAGGAGGTGAAATAAACCTGGTAAAACAAAAACATACCAACAATCGCATATATTTGACGCGTACTTAAGTCTAAAAATGATGAAGAAGCAAACAATATCCCTAAGGGCATGGTAACTCGAATGAATAGTAGTCGAACTGCACTTAGTTGGGTTAAACGGTCTCTAGGAGCTTCACATAAATAGGGTGATTAAACATGAAAAAACATACTCAGATTGGAAAGACGTTTTTACTTAAACTAACAGCAATTTATCTAGACAAGTCATTCTCTTTTATATAAATCAAATGCTTAGTCAAACATTTTCCTTTTAATAAAGATTTCCGCCAAACATAAATTGAGAATCCAACTAAGCCACACCGCAATGGTGTATGACGTAACGTATGAAAGGTTTACAACATGGTGAATAATTGTGACAATAACGTAAATGGTCATGTTTGCAAAAGAAAGGAAAAAACTACGAATTATCCAATGCTTGTGGGGAATTATTTGTTTTTTTTTAATAAATAAATACCCCTTGAGTGTTGTCAAAATCCATAAGGTGTTTAAAATCAGAAACCCAATTGTGCTGGGCCATCCCCCTGTTGCAAAGAAAGACACATAGAATCCAGGAATGTAGTTCAAAATAATCGACAAAACATAAATACGTCCATTCCAACGATGAAACTGTAACGATTTCAAGCGAATTCGTTTAATCAAACCTAAGGGCCCTGTCATGAGAGCTGCTACAGCGAGAAGAATGTGAACACGAATCATCACAATCCATAATGACTGGTTCATTAGGAATTGATCTTTATTGGAAAGAAACTGTTGAAACAACGGGTCAGTTATAAAGTTTTTTGAAAGCGTATGTAGGATCCACATTATAGGGATGATTATAATAAGAATATTTGTTACCTTTTTTACTCGGTTCATTTTTTCCATCCTTTTTGAAGGTTACTGTAGTCCTTTATCTAATAAGTAAAATTCATTTTAATTCGAAATATTTATAGGAAGCACTACCCTTTCATGTTAAATGAAGACTGAAAGAGTAGCATTATTCTTTCTTAAGGAAATGATTTAATTCTAAGCCCCATGACAATTTAATTCTTATTCTCTAATCTTTAAAAGGAGCATTCATCACCCAATCTACAAACCCCATACGAAGCATAGAAGAACTCAAATTATTTGGCTGTTGCTGTGCATTTTTTAAATCGGAATCATATTTAATAAGTTCAATCATAGATTTTTTGAAACCTAATCGAGGATAAACATCAATTATAAAATTAAATGTTTCCTCCGGAATATCTTCTATACGTAAACCAACTACATCCATTCCCGCCCCGAAATGAACTAAAGCAATCTCTGGTTGTTTTTCTTCAGCAATTTCCGAGGTGTGTAGAATAATAGCTTCGCGTACAACATCAATTTTATCTTGTGAAAAACCATGAGAATGAAGGAATTTTTCTGCATGATCAGCACCTTCATATTCAAATGAATGTTTACAACAAACATGCTCTGTAAGACCAACATCATGTAAGACAGAAGCAAGATAAAATAACTCCTGATCATATTTAAATCCATATTTTTTCCCCAATGCATCACCAAAGGCATATGTCCGTAAACAATGATTATAAAGAAAATCTGGAGAAATTTCGTAAATCAATTGGGTAGCTTCTTTTGCTACCTTACTATCTGGAATAATAATGTTATGCATAATTTCCTCCTTAGTTTTAATTGTTTTTCAATAAATTCATGTCGGATATCAATAGCAAATACTAATTCTCACACCCTCTTCTTTTAGAAATTCTACTCTCATCTTAAAAAAGACCGTTCGGTCTCTTCTAAGATAACTTATTATATGTTAATGTACAACTAAAACATGTTACAATTTATCAACAATAATAATGGAGGATATTATGCAAAAAGGTGAACAAACACGGAGAAACATTGTATTAAAATCAGCAGAATTGTTCAATCAAAAAGGCTATGCTGGCTGTTCAATGAATGACATTATGGAGGCTACAGGGCTACAAAAAGGTGGAATTTACCGTAATTTTAAAAGTAAAGATGAGATTGCTTTAGAGGCATTTGAATATGCCATTGATACTGTTTCTCAACATTTTTCTGCGGCGATACGCAATGCTAATACAACATTTGAAAAGGTTGGTGCTTTTTTTAATGTATATGAAGATGTAATAAATAATCCACCAATAAAAGGGGGATGTCCTTTGCTGAATACTGCTGTAGACAGTGATGATACGAATCTACTGTTAAGAGAAAAGGCACTTGGAGTTTTCTATACATTTCTCAATATGATTGAAGAGATTATAGAAGAAGGTATTCAGAACGAAGAGTTAAAACCGGATATCAATACACAGGAGGTAGCTTCCTTTATTGTTGCAACCCTCGAGGGAAGTATTATGGCTAGTAAACTAGAAAGGGATAATAAACACGTTACTTATAGTAAGCAACACGTGCTGCGTTATTTGTATATGCTACAAATTTAGCTAATTTTTTAATTTGAGAAACAACGTCCTTTTTGACTTAATGGTGATGAGGCTGTAAACGAAATAGAAAAATAATCTAATGAAAAAAATCTATACTACAATCCATGTAAATCCCTTAAAAAGTCGATGATCCCTTAGCGTACAGGAAAAACTATGAAATTTAAAATTGCAAAGCTTAAAGCTGTTGGATTAGAACAGATTAATGGGGCAAATGGGGGAAAATAAAATACCCAAGGCACAAGTAATCTATGAACCAAGGAATCAATTTAGTGTAAAAGAGTTAATAAAGTTAGCCGGCATCAAGCGTAGTTCTCTTTTTAAAAAGGGAGATAAATATAAGTTATTCCATTAAAGGCGTATTTCTTTAGAAAGGAATGCGTCTTTCTTCATCTAAAGGGCCATATTGTTGAATAACAATCTTTTAAGGGATTTTACCAAATGGAAGTTAAATTTTCCCTAAAACTCACTTTTATTTACTTGTTTTACAGTATAATAAAAGGCTAGTTACAATAAATATTCATAAGGAGTTTAACAATGGAAAAGTGGGATTTATATGATAAACATCGCAATAAAATAGCGAAACAAATAACTCGTGGAGATGAAATGGCATCAGACGAGTTTCATTTAGTAGTACACGTTTGTATATTTAATTCAAAAGGAGAAATGCTTATTCAGCAACGTCAGCCCTTTAAGAAAGGATGGTCGAATCTTTGGGATATTACTTGTGGTGGTAGTGCTATTGCAGGCGATACAAGTCAACAAGCTGCTTCCAGAGAGTTATTAGAGGAGTTAGGGATTCATTATAACTTTGAAAAAGTACGTCCACAATTTACTATAAATTTTGAACGTGGCTTTGATGATTATTATCTCATTGAATATGACTTAAATTTGAATGAATTGACGTTACAAACTGAAGAGGTACAAGCAGTGAAGTGGGCTTCTAAAGAGGAAATTTTAAAGCTAATAGAACTTAAAAAATTTATACCTTATTATGAAAGTATTATTGCGTTTCTTTTTGAAGGACGACATCATTATGGCTCTATTCGTCTTTAAATAGAACGTGCAAAGAATTAAACATATTCATTCAATAAAAAATCCCCAAATAGAGGTTTGTGAAGACAAAAAACCTCAAGAAATGCTGTGAAAACACCATTTCCTGGGGGTTATTTTGAATACTGTTAAAAGGGTTTTAGTTGAAAAACGATCTTCCACAATCGGGCGCGATTGTTGTAGATCATCGGTAGAAAATGATCAAATTTTATTATAAAAATTGGATAGTGCTTCATAAAGAATGAACACGTTTTGATCAATCTTTTTTTTCAAAACAGGTTCATTTAATTTAACGTTAAATATAGATTTGCAGGGTGTTTTTGACCGAACTTTATTTCAAAGCTAAAACAGGTGAAATTTCACCTGTTTTGGATACTCATAAAATATACTTCATATCTACATTTAATACATGTAAACAATGTGAGGACCATTGATATTCCAATAGTTCTCACATCGACGTTAAGATAATTGCATATTTACAACGCTAAGCAAATTTTAAGGCGATTACCACGATTATAACAATCTCAAGAAAGTTTTAATGGTCTTAAAGAATCCAACGAGGCCCTTTTTTCCAAATTAAATTGGTATTTCCCCCAGTAAAATAAATATTCCCCTAGCCGTGCCTAAAGGGGACATATAGTACTACAATTGTACCTTTTTTTACATTACAATCAGAAAAGCACCTTACACCTTGGGACATTATAATTTATTCCAGAAGTATTTTTTAATTTTTATGGAAATATAGTGACATTTTGTAAAAAAATGTAGAAAAACAATTATATATTATGTATAATTTACTAGAATAATAACAACCAAAATATACAAGAAAAGGTAGTAGATGGAAATTAAAAAAGTTTATAGTTTAATTGGTGCAGTATTACTAGCATCAACTATTGCAGGTGGTAATGCTTATGCAAGCGAAAACAGCAATACTGCTAATGAAGAGTATCAATTTAATTGGGATGAAGCATGGAAAAATGTAGAGAAAGGCCCTAATTATTATCCTAATACTGTTAGTTTTGATGGAACAGTTAGTAACAACTCTTCAGGAATGCAAGCTTTATAATTTGATGAGTATGCTAGGGGTACAACAGCTTTAAGGTATTCTAATTATTATGTTTATAGCAAAGGGACAACATATGGAGAATCTTTATGGACTACTACCTCTGCATATACAGGTGTTAAAAATACTGAGCAGAGTGAAATTGTTACATATGGTAGTAAAGGTACAGCAATAGCTTATGGGAATGCAGTATCTGAGGTAAAAAAGAAAGTATATGCCACTTGATGGCGCTTTCTTTATAGGAATGACAGTCCATACGGCAACGATGAATGGGGCAATATATGAAAAAGCTACATCTGATGTGGATGGTTTTAATAAGATTAGAAAGAGTAGCGCTGTAGATTGTTGCAGCGCTACTTTTTAGTGAAAGGGATGCCTATGAAGATTCATACTATTTTATTATTGTTAACATCCTGTAAACCAAAAACTGAAGAAGTGGGTGGAAAGTTGAATAGTAAAGAGGATATACTTTATCTTGAAGAAGATGATAAGAATGTTACGGTATCAAAAAACATGGAATTACTAGATGAATCTGATAAAGTTGCTACTTCTTCTGAAGGTGCCTTTACAAAAGTTCTGAGCTTTATTCCAAAAGATGAATATCTTCGATTTGAAATGATACGTGGGGATAAATTTTCTTATATAAAATTACCAAAATCAAAATCTGTTATATCAGGCAAATTAGTTTATGAAAATAATACAAAAAAAATATAATTGTTCAGTCTATATTTTTACAAGGTAATAACAATATAGAAATTAAACCTGCAAGATCTTCAAAATGGGCTCCATCAATTAGGTATGATGTTCCACCTTATACATCAATCAGTATTGATATTGATTTAAAATGGGATAAAAATGGAATGCAAGAATTATCATTTTTTCCTTTAGAGAAAAATAGTGATGCTTATCGTTATAACGGTAGTATTCTATCTAGTTATCGTTATTTTGTACAAAGTAAAGATATAAATATAAATAAAAAAATATTACAAGAACAGGCTTTTAGCTTAGAAAAAATTAACTCTGAGCAAAATTATTTTCCAGAACCTGATTGGATAGGAAAAAACAAAAATAACTTAGTATATTCAATTAAAGATGGAGTTCCGTCAACAAATGAGAAAATTAATGGTTTAAAACTTGATATAGTTCCTTATAACACAACTATAGATATACTGCTAGTTGATGAATATGGTAATACTTCAATGATTGAAGAAAATGTTAAAGTAATAAAGAACAAAACTACTTTTATTAATATGGATAAAGATGATTTAAACAAAATGTATAAAATATCCACAAGACAATTTCTCCTGATTATGAATAATCGCGAAGAAAGGATAATGGCTGATGTAAAAACAGTTGGATTAAACAAAAAACCATTCCCTACTAGTTTTCAAAGGGTAATTGAAGTTTATAAAAGTAATTAGAATGAAAAATTTGCTTAATGATTTTTAGAGAATGATAACAATAAAAATGGACATCTTTAAAGATGTCCAAGACTCGTTTATAGAGTAACGATAAAAGCTTATTTTCTTAACTTTAATACTTGGGAATTTTTTTAAATTGGAATTTGCTTAACGTTGTAAATCCGCATTTTCCTGACGCTTCCCCTAGATGAATGGAAATTTAGTATTTTCTCTTAAATTCATAGAAAAAACCTATATTTTGGAAGCTTTATAACGTTCCAAAAGGAGAGAAGGCATTGGAGATCGAGATATATTTATTGAAAAAGAGAGTGGGAAAAATTTTGATCGGCTAAAATATCAATTATTAAACAACTAGTACGAGAAGGTGATGAAGTTGTTTTCGATTCAATTACTAGAATGGGAAGATCAATGAATGAAACATTAAAGGAATATGAATGGTTTGTTGAGAATGAGGTCCAATTAAAATTCAATAAAGAACCCATGATAAATACTTCTAATGAGCAAGAAGACATAATAAAGCAAGCAATATAGAAAGTCATTCTAACAATCCTAGCTGCGTTTGCTGAAAAGGAACGCATTGATATTAAGATTAGACAAGCTGAAGGCATTCAGGCAGCTAAAGCAAAGGGAAAGCATTTAGGACGGCCAAAAGCCATTATTACTCCAGAATTTGAAAGTGCTTATAATCAATGGATTAATAAAGAAATTACTGCTGTGGCTGCAATGAAGAAAGCTAATATATCAAAAACAACATTTTATCGATTAGCAAAAGAGTTTAAGGAAAAAGAGGTGAGAATAAAATTGTCTAGGTATAATTTAGAGTTATCACAAATGCTAGCAAAAACGTATATCAAATATGGTTTAAATACAGACGAATTTATTGTATTAAATGCCACCATTACACTAGTTCCCTATGGACAAAAACCGAATTTTTGGGAAATCGGACAAGCCACTGGTAAAAGTGCCACTGAGGTAAAGGAGATTTTAATCTCCTTGTTTGAAAAAGAGAAAATCAAATTTAATGGCAGTGGAATCGATGAATCAGCCTTATTTCTAGAATTAGAAAAGGTGATCCGGGCTGAAATGACTCTAGTAGATATGTTGGTAGAGTCTAAGGCATACCACGATATGATGGGTTCTGACAATGTCCATCACTTCGGGGAAGTGGAACTCCTCCCTTGTGAGTTTGAGGGTGAGATACAGGCCGTTGCCGTGACATCTCAATCTGATTATTGGTCCACTGCTGAAATGTGGTCCAGACAAAGAATGATTGAATTAGCCAATTATATTCTAAAATTTACTGAATGCGTGGATGATGAGTGGATTGAACAATACAATACCGATCTCTATTCGAAAAGTGAAAAACAGAAAGAAATTGATAGAGTACGGCAGGAAAAACGTAAGGAAGAACGAAAGAAAAGAGATTTGCCGAAAAGTGGTTATATCCTCCTTATTCGATTCCCAAATAGTAACTATAAATTTACTTATACAACTTCATTGTTATTAGATCAGAAAATCTCAAATACTAAACAGCAATACGGTGATAATATCCAAATTGTTCACACCCTAGAAACTTACGATACACTAAAGTTTTATCATAAATTTATTAAAGCTCAATTCTCTAATCGTATAAACGGAGATATTTTTGAATTGACCAATGAAGATGTGGCATATATCAAAGCTGAGAAGTTCCCTTCAAATGCTATGGAATGGTTTGAAGGACCAACTCCAGTGGAAGCATAAAATCAAGCCGGTACTTATCACTAAAATAGTAAAGGAGCAGGTATGACTAACCTGCTCCTTTATTTTATTTTAACCCCATGCTAAAGTTCAGCATGGGGTTATGCGTGTTAGAGGTTTAAAATTAAATAACTTTATTTTCACTTAACAATCTCTACCATAAAGAGGGGCCCCATCATTCAACAAGAGTAATGTAAAAAGACTACCTTTCGAAAAAGGTAGCCTTTCGTAAGAACAAAAGGTTAATTTCAGGGCGGCAATCCTGATCTCTGGTAACTACTCTACGAGTAGCGCGTGGGGAACCTTTCCCACCTCATCCGGGCGGCATATATTACGGACAGAATGTCATCAGCAAAAATATGATTATTGCCAATCGCAAGCAATTACTGAACGGAAACAGTTTCATTCTCGGCGTATCGGGGTCAGGCAAAAGCTTTACAGCCAAGCGTGAAATCGTCAATCTGGTGTTATCCAACGATGACGATATTATCCTGATCGACCCCCAATTAAAACACAGAAAGCGGTTAGTTTCGACAAGAACCAGCCGCTATCTTTTTACTTTGAAAGCATCCATTTGAGCAGACATAACGTATATTGTGAAGCCTCCCAACTCCATTCTGGGCCGCCTTTGTTGAGTATATTTCCGGTTTGTTCTATTTATTAGGTGAAAACAAGACAAGTAACTAAAATTACGTTGTTAGTTGCCCGCATCCGTTTTCTGTCATTTCTGAAAGCCTGCTCCCCAATAACCAAGTGGTTCACCTACACGTACCTGGGTTCCTATACATAGCTCTTGGAGAAACTCGAAGGCTCCGTTCTCAATCAAAAGAACTACGGTTGACCCAAACTCAAAATAAGCAAGCTCATCCCCTTTATTGAGATGAGTCGCGAGCGAGTTCGTATACTTGATACTGCTTACGTTCATTGCGCCGACTTTGACGAGAGATAAAATGCCATATAGATGCCCCATATAAGTAATCAGCCGCTCGTTACGACTTAATACTTTGCTCATATGCTTTAACCCAAACTCGTTTACGGGATATGTTCTTCCTAAAATATGATTCTTCGCAATGATCGTTCCAGTTACCGGTGAGTGAACGCGGTGATAATCAGACGGACTCAAATAAAGTACAATAAAGAAACCTCCATTATATCTGTTAAAGGTTGCATCAAAACCCAATAATTCGTCTGTAGTATAATTTTGACCTTTAACATGGATTGTTCTTTTAGCATCTATTTGACCTATTCCAGTAATGGTAGCATCCACGGGACTGACTAATGCGGCGCTATTTTGATTAATCGGACGAAGGCCGTCTTTCAAACGTCGAATAAAAAATGCGTTTAATGACTGATAAGCTTTCAATGGTTTTTCAGCATCCTCGGTACGAATTCCATACGTTCTCGAATACCATGGAAGAAGCCAGCGGCTGGCTCTTGTTTTAGTAAATGCCCCAATTAACTTTGAGGACCATTTATGAGATGTCAGTTCAGTTAATGCATGAAATAAACGTTGAATCGCCATAAATATCGCCAACTTTTCTTGGATTATAGAATGATCTAAGAAACATTATATGTTAGGCTTTCACGCCGCATCAATTATGATTTGCCTATCGTAATGATAGGCTTGCTTATTACGATGTTCATTTCTCTTGAGCCCTTCTGGTGATGTATGATGTGTTGTAAGAAATATTGAATCATAGGAGAAAACTATTATTTTTATAATATTAACGGAATAGTCTTATCGTAAATTCGATATTATAATCAACTTATGATCTTGTATCGAGATTTTAAAATTTCAAGTAAATAGATAGCATTCAGGAACGAGGGCGGCTGTAATGGAGACGAAAATAGACGTTTTAGCATTGCAAGGGGCAGTGGAAGAATATCTGAATATGATTCATAAAGTGGGTGCTGTTGGCATTGCCATAAAACGAAAAGAACAATTAACCGGTATAGATGGCATAATCATTCCTGGAGGTGAAAGCACAACAATAGGGAAAATGATGAGGAAATATGGGTTCATAGAGGAGGTTCGATCGTTTGCCATGTCTGGAAAACCTGTATTTGGTACTTGGGCAGGACTAGTTGTTCTTGCCAATGAAATAGATAGTGGTGAGGAAGCTCATCTTTCTCTCATGAATATGAAGCCATAGAGGTCTTTTATCATCCCGGTTTACTTTCAGCAATTCGATCCCCCCTTTACATATTGAAATGAAATTAGTGCTTTTTGGATTGTTTAAATGAACGGTTTTTGGATGTGTGTAACCAATCCATCTATTGATATACTAGCATAGTGTTCTTCATCCATGCAATGCCGTACAGTCTTCGCATAGTGGACGGTCGATGATTAAAGTATTATAGAGTTCTTTGGTTGTCATGGTTTGTTGCCTGAAGAAAACCGTTTGAGTCAAAAATATGTTGTCGATGTAGTTTTATATCTTGATTCGTCTCCCGAAGGGGGGCAGATGGTTTGGAGTTGACGATAAATTATGCCGATTTGTATGAGGTGATTAAAAAAGTAGTCGAGGGTCCACCAGTTGCCCTGGTAGAAGCTTTGGCCGAAAACATTGCATCCACCCTTCTGGATTCGTATTCCAGGATCAGTGAGGTTACGATTCGTGTGACCAAGCCGAATCCTCCGGTTGCTATTCATTTTTCAGGGCTTGCTGTTGAGATTCGTCGTAAACGAATGCAAGAACGTGGTATATAGTCGCATAAGCAAACTTGTTGATCTAAATCTTTGAGTGAGGTGATTCAAATGGCATCTATTGAAATTCTTTCATTGAATGTGGGCATGCCCAAGCAGGTCCAATTTCAACAGAAAGATGTTTCCACAGGGATATTCAAAACGGCTACAGACGAAGCTTTGTATCTATCTTATCTAAACTTTGAAGGGGATGGGCAAGGAGATCTTGTTCATCATGGAGGCAGGGAGAAGGCTGTATGTGTCTATCCTTACGAACACTATCCATTTTGGGAAGACGAATTGAAAAGACCGTTAGAGTACGGGGCCTTAGGGGAAAATTTAACGATAAAGGGCTTGTTGGAGACTGATGTGTGCATCGGGGACGTTTTTGAGCTTGGTAAAGCAATAGTTCAAGTTAGTCAGCCGAGACAGCCTTGTTACAAGTTGACGATCAGGCACGGTGTACCGGATATGCTCTTGAAGGTGCAGCAAACGGGCTACACGGGATTTTACTTCCGCGTTCTGGCAGAGGGGGTCGTCTCTAAAGACGACGGACTATCGCTTCTTCATCGTCATCCTAAGGAAATTACGGTTTCATTTGCCAATCGGATTATGCACCGAGAGAAGGATAATATCGAGGGCATCAAACAAATCCTCGAAGTGCAAGAATTGTCCTTGAATTGGAGAAATACGTTTCTAAAACGTTTGGAGGGAACCGAGACGGATTCTCGAGAAAGACTAACAGGTAACACGTAAGGCAATGAATCTGCAATGATTTGAAGAAAGGAATTGAATCTATAATGAATCGTGCTCGTTCTGAACAGCTTTACCAGGAAGCACTTCAGCACATCGCCGGCGGCGTCAACAGCCCTTCTCGTTCATTTAAGGCGGTAGGCGGCGGAGCGCCCGTATTTATGAAAAGGGCCAGAGGCGCTTACTTCTGGGATGAAGACGGGAACCGTTATATCGATTATTTGGCGGCCTTTGGCCCTATCATTACCGGACATGCCCATCCCCACATCACGGCGGCGATCACGCGCGTCGCAGAAAACGGCTTGCTATACGGCACGCCTACCGAGCTCGAAACCGAAATGGCTCGAATGCTTAAAGAAGCCATTCCTTCCATGGAAAAGGTTCGTTTCGTCAATTCCGGTACCGAATCGATCATGACGACGATCCGAATCGCTCGCGATTATACGGGCAGGAGTAAAATTATCAAATTTACTGGCTGCTACCACGGCCATTCGGATCTTGTGCTCGTTGCGGCAGGGTCCGGGCCTTCCACACTGGGGATGCCAGACAGTGCAGGCGAGCCGCTCAGTATCGCGCAGGAAGTCATTACCGTTCCGTTCAACGAATTGGATGGATTGCGTAAAGCGTTGGATACATGGGGCGAAAACGTCGCCGCTGTTATAGTCGAGCCGATCGTCGGAAATTTCGGTGTGGTTATGCCGAAGCCTGGCTTCCTCGAGGGGCTCTGCCAAATGGCACATGACAACGGCTCGCTTGTCATTTACGACGAAATCATCGCCGCTTTCCGCTTCCATTACGGCTCTACCCAAACATTTGCCGGCATTGCCAATCACGAGGCTATCAAACCTGACCTGATCGCGATCGGCAAAATCATCGGCGGCGGGCTGCCGATAGGCTCTTACGGCGGCAGTAAGGAAATTATGGAGCAGATCGTGCCGCTCGGCCCCGCTTACCAAGCGGGTACTATGGCCGGCAACCCGGCTTCAATCGCAGCCGGCATAGCTTGCCTTGAGGTTCTGCAGGGCGAAGGCGTTTATGAGGAAATGGATCGCCTTGCGGCCAAGCTAACGGAAGGGCTGCAAACTTCGGCATACCGTCATGGCGTGTCATTGACTATCAACCGCATTCGCGGTTCGCTGTCCATCCATTTTTGCGATCATCCGGTCACCAATTATGAAGAGGCGCAGGATACGGACGGCGAAGCATTTG
>Ga0213823_1000501_pt1 | contig 32440 bp, 26 predicted proteins | sample MC6MC0907MG_FD_179887 | JGI IMG/M metagenome (GOLD analysis project Ga0213823, IMG submission 179887) | Enriched soil aggregate microbial communities from Iowa State University, Ames, United States - MC6-MC0907-MG | ecosystem: Environmental > Terrestrial > Soil > Unclassified | place: USA: Iowa...
CATCAGAAGCGGCCACAACCACTGATTCCCCGCCTGGATTATGCCAATACTTTGCAATCCCACTTCGCAGTCCTGCTCCAATGATACCTATTCTAACTGTATCCATTTTTTCACTCCTATTCTAAACTAGTAAACTGTCAAAATTCGGACTAGCAACGAATAGTGGATCACCACCTTAAAATAACTAAATAATTTTCCTGAAATCACCCAAACGTTTTCCTTACAAACAAACTCATCAATACCACCGATTAACTGTTAAATATTTTCCTCCTGCCAAAAGCAAGTGGAAAATATTTATTATATTATTTTTCAATTAGTAGATGGCATCTGCTGTACAACTTAAGGGTTCGTAGTTTGATTGTTTTTACACAGGTTTTAGACCTAATATGCCTTAGCTAGTTATTTTCCAGATAATTCACCTTTAGGTCATGAGTAAATATCCCTATTTTTTCTCATATTACCCATAAGTTTCCAATAATTATTTTTTTAAAAAAACCGCTTAGGTTCGGTTTATATTTGATGATTCACGAAGTACTAATTCAAATGGCAAAGTGATTTTAATTGGTAGTTTAATTTTCCCTTCTACCATTTCAATAATGGTTTTAGCTGCCATTCTTCCCATTTCATATTTGGGGATTTCTACTGTTGAAAGCGGTGGTGATGAATATTTCCCCATTTCAATATTATCAACTCCAAAGAAAGCGATGTCCTCAGGGATTCTATAATTATGTTCGATGACTGCTCTCATGGCAGGGATGGCCATTAAGTCACTTGCACAAACCATTGCAGTCGGCAAATGCAAGGGATCTCTTTTCATTAAACTTTTCATACTCTCGTAGCTATTTTCCATTATCCACTTCGTATTCATTACCCATTCTGGTTGGATAGCTAATCCAGCTTTTTCCATGGCATGTTGAAAGCCTTTAAAACGATGTTCAGCATACAAATCTTCAAACGTTTCATCAACTCCTCCACCAATAAACCCGATGTCCCGATGACCTTGTTTAACTAAATACTGAACCACCTTTTTAATAGATGCCTCACGATCATAGTCTACGATCGCCATATTTTTATCAGTATAATAAAAGTCCAATCCTACTACAGGTATATTTTGCTGAATATAATCGATAAGTCCATCATCTATCTTATCGATAAGAAGCAGTCCTTCTATCCCCGATTCATGAATCGTCTTAAGAAGCAGTGCCTCGTTTTCGATCTCATCCTTAGTAATACTAATCAAGTTGTAATCATTTTCAGCTAATGTATCACGAATACCTGTATAAATATTGGCAAAGTAAGGGTTCGTTTCTGCTTGTTTTGGATTGGCTACCCAGCCAATTTTCATGGTTCTTGTATTACTCTTCTCTTGTTTATTGGTAACTAAATTTCGAGCATGCTGATTTGGTTTATATCCTAACGCCTTAACAGCTTCCCAAATTTTCGCTTTTGTTTCCGGGTTAACATTTCGAGTCTGATCATTTTGAATGACTCTCGAAACAGTAGAAATAGAAACTCCTACATATTCCGCAATATCCTTTAATCGTGCCACGAATAAAAAACCTCCTACTTATGTAGCTTAAGCGCTTTCATAAATAGAATAACAAATTTCCATCCAATTCCGGAAATTTTTTTGAATTTTATTATGGTTTGTAAGAGGGTTTTTACTTCCTTTTATAGCATAGGTTCATTCAAACGCATCGTTAATGGGTTGTAGGTACAAGTTTGTTTTTTAAAAAAACCTCAGCACTTAACTGAAAATTTTAACTAATTTGAATATACCTCTCCTACAGTTAACCTGTCAACCCATCAATTTAAATTAATTTTCTTTAATAGGGTATTGTAAAGAATAGAATCACTCAAAACAAATGTTATGAGTGATTCTATGATTACGTTAGTTCTGTGTAAAAGCGGCAGCGATCGCCTCGTACAATGGATCTACAAAATTCAACAGGCACACCATTGAGATCATAGGCTGTTCGTTCAAGCAACAGTGCCGGAAGACCTTCTTCCGTTTGTAAATATTTACTTTCTTCAGAACGAATGAGGACTGGTTCAAACGCCTCTTTTGCTCTAGTTACCACGATATTAAATTCTTGTGTAAATAAATCATATAATGATATTTCGCCAACCTTTTTTAGCTGTTCCATATTTGAAATCAAGTTTTTCGGAATAAAAGACGATTCCAAAATATAAGGCTCATTGTTGGCACAACGAAGGCGTTTCATTTCAATGACATTCTCGTCTTCTCCAAGCTGCAACGCTTCCCGGATTTTTGCAGTTGGTTTAACTTCTTCTATTTTTAGAATGATATCTTTGGGGTTCATCCCCTTTTCTTTTAATACTTTGCTAAAGCTGTAAAACCCCATCAATGACTGCTGCAATTTTGGTTTTGCCACAAAGGTACCTTTTCCTTGAATCCGGTAAAGGATACCTTCCTGAACTAGCTCCTCAATTGCCTTTTTAGCGGTGTTCCGGCTCACACTGAATTGGTCCATCAATTGATTTTCAGATGGGATTTTATCACCAGGTGTCCAATGTCCTTTTTCAATAGAACCCTTAAGCCTTTCCATTAATTGGTGATAAAGTGGGATTACACTTTCAGGCTGGAGTGGTTTCATATAATAAGCCTACCTTTCAAGCATACTTACATTCTTTTAACAAATTATATCACCGCCGATTATAGTGTCAACCCAACAAGTATATAGAGCTTTTGAATTATTTTTAATTTTCTCAAGAAAATCTTTCTTCCCAAAAAAAGTAAAACTTTATCGAAGCGTAAAGTCCACCTCAATAAAGTTTTACTGTCAATTTTTTTAAATGTATTTTCGATTGTAAACATATAGCAGTCCTAAAAGACCGGCTAATCCGATTAACATGATGCCCAGTTCGAGTTTACCGGCTGTCTTTTGGCCGATGATAATCAAAGCGAGACAAATGATAAACACAACAATTTTAATCATGATGAAAACATTAGCTTTCATTTGGAAAATCCTCCCAATTGATTTCACTCGGCGCCAACGTCACTTCTTTTCTGTTGCCTTCTCCGTCATAGACGACCGTCGTCTGCTCCTTCAACGAATTGTTGACAATCGCCATTTTTCGAATAGATGGGTAGGCACCCACCTCTTTCTTTTCACTTTATAGCTAAAGTATACGAGAGAAAAAAACGCTTTCACAATTAACATCTTGTCCAGTTTTTTAGGTATCTTGTTTTCATTGTAATAATTCACTAAAAATCCTATAATTCAAGTAATAGATTGCTATGAAGGAGGGAATCATTTGTCAAATGAGATTTATGAGGTTCCGCAATCGCAACGTGGCCACCTTCCAGTAAAACTTCTCTATGTAACAAAATCAAAATATGATAAAGATTGGCATAGTACCAATCATACGCATCACTTTACAGAAGTATTGTATATTACCAAGGGCAAAGGGACTTTTATCTTTTCCAATGAAGAAGTTCCTGTCAAAGAGCATGATGTAATTGTCATCAATCCGAATATTGAACACACGGAAAAGTCCGGTGCCGATCAACCGCTCGAATATATTGCACTGGGTATCCGAGGGCTCGCCTTTTCATCTCCGGATGATCCGGGTTTACAGGTCACTTTTTTAAATTATAAACAGGAGCAAAAGATCTATCTCTTTTACCTCGAGCAATTGATGGAGGAAGTGGAAAACCAAAAGGAAGACTTTGAGTTGATTATACAAAATATATTAGAAATTTTGTTGCTTAAAATGATGAGAAAAAAAGCTTTCAACTTGGAGAAAACCTCTACTAAAAAGATCAGTAAAGATGTGGCTTTTATCAAAAATTACATTAAGCAGCATTTTCGCGAAGAGATCAATTTGGATACGTTAGCAGAGGCCGGTCATATCAATAAATACTATCTTGCCCATTCTTTTAAGAAATCCGTCGGTGTTTCACCAATCGAATACTTAATTCAAACCCGCATCAGGGAAAGTAAAATTTTGTTGGAAACCACCAACTACCCTATTTTAGATATATCAACTATTACCGGCTTTTCTTCCCAATCATTCTTTGCACAATCCTTTAAACGAGTAACGAATCTATCTCCTTCACAATATCGAAATGCCAAGAACACGAAGAAAAATAAAACCGGAAAATCAAAAAGCAAAAAATGAAAAATACGATTACCTAACTAGAGGTATCCAATTGGCGGTTGGCACTTTGCAATTAGCGGATAGTTCCTTCCTATTAGCGGGTACCCCCTTCCAATTGGTCAAAATGAACTCTCCGCCCCATATTCACACTTTACCGCTTTACACTTTAGTTGAGTGGGTCTCACCCCGACTTCGAGGCTTTGTAATAAACTCATAAGGGGACTTACTTGTTTAAGACTGATGTCCCATAATCTATGATGGTTAATTTTACGTTGTATTTGATCGGGATCTTACTAAAGGTTTGATCCCAATCCTTTTTGACATTTTCCCATACTTTAGGATACTCAATTCTCAATCGGTCTCCAAACCCTAATACGTCTGCTTGGTATTCCTTTTGTGTTTTGTCTAATACATTCTTCACCAAGCGCTCAACTTCTTTTTTACTCACTTTTTCTGCTCTTTTCAGAAATTCATTTTCAGAAACTTTCCCCGAAACTACCCAATTTTCAGCAATTCTTCCTTCAGAACTGATATTTACTTCAAAAGAGATGTTGTTCCCATCAACTTGTGGCCGAATTTTACTCTTCATTGACTCTATCTCGTAGATAATTAGCTGACCTGTCTTTTCATCCGTACTTTTCACTAGACCGCCTTTACCCTTTCCAGTTACCCATGTTATGCCCTCTAAATCCTTCTCATTTAAAAAACCACGTAGTTTTTTTGCCCTTCCATCAATCAAGGAAGCTCCTTCAAATTTTACTTCTCCATTCTTCGTGCTCACATTTTGCAAAAGAAAACTGGAATCTGAATGTAATTTCCCACTTAATTTAGCAAGTGACAAAGGAGGCAAAATCTTTGTGGTTCTTTCTTGACCTTTTGAAATTTGAATGAGATGGAGTGCTGGAATAACAGCTGGTTCTTTCGACTCAAGTGTTTTACTCGCACGATTTTTAGCGATTAAAATGATACTGCTTGGCCTGACCTCCTGCCCCCTAAGAAAAAAATCTAAAATTTGGTACAAATTCACCGTACGTGCAAGATCCTCTCCAATGACAATCACTTTTAAATGCTGAGCAAAGATGCGTTTGTCGCTTCTCAATACCATATTACGTAAAACAGGAAGGATGGCATCACCTGATTCAGAAACGTTATTGTAAGCTTTTTGCTGTGACTTCCCTTCTTTTTTTCCCGCACCAGTTGTCTCGGAGGTGATAAGTTGATTGGTAATCGTCATCAAAGCTTTGTCAGGATATCTGTTTTCATTCCTCTCTAACGCTTCCTCAAGACTCTTATCTTTCTCTAAATCCAATGCAATACCTACAACTAACCCTAATTCTTCAATTTCTCTTTGACTCCAGCAGCCTGTAAGAGTCAGGAGTAAAAGAAATGACAGGAAACGAAAGAGGAGCCGAACATTTTTATGTCTCTGTTTCATGTTTTCCCTCCTTTAATTTCGAGACAATTAGAAGAAGGAGTGGCATTACACCAAATAAAAGCAACGCGGCATTACCAATCATATCCCCAAATTTAAATAGGTCATTGATACTTTTTGGAGTCATGGCAATGATGTAAATAATCGGTATCAATCCATACATAAATGGGTGAATGTTCTTTTTGAATAGTTGAGCCAGCCCCAAAGCAGCTGCATAGTAGGTGATGGTAAAGGTTGCAAATATTTGCATAATCCATATCACAAGCAACAAAGACTCAAACCGTTCAAAGAATAAACCAGGAATTTCAAAACTTCGTATTAGGGAAATTGTCGGCCATGTTCTCGTGACCACTCCATCGACGGATAATGCTCCGATGACCATCACAACGGTAATGACGTAAAAGATCATGGGGATAGAAACTCCAACTAGAATAACTTTTACTGCTTTGTCTGGCTGTTGCATAAACGCTACAAGGAGCAACATAATTTCAGGACCTAAAAACATGAGGCCGGTTGTCTTTAACCCTGCTAATATTGGCTTGATTCCCAATCCTAATACCGGACGGAGATTATCTAACTCAAATATTCCTGAGCTCATAAAGGCCACCAGTAAAAAAACGACGACCGAAATAGGGAATATCACTGAAAACAGACGGGCCATCGGGTTTATGCCGCCCATAATCAGATAAAGTCCAATCCACATAAAGGGCATGATGATTGCCCAGGCGGGGGTGTCTTCCAGTAAAAAAAAACCTGTTACTTCTGACAGCGTTCTAACTTCAAATGCGGAAAGTGTAAAAAAGTAACCTACAATCAGTAGACAAAGTAATCCGCCCACCCATTTTCCCAAAAGTTCCTGGCTGTATTGGTAAAAGGTTTTTTTAGGATACTGTTGGCTTAATTTGACTATGATGATCCCTGCCATTATCGCAATCAGTCCGCCTAGAATAACGGTTATCCAAACATCTGGTGTTTTGACCTTCTCAACAGATGTTCGGGGCAGAGTGAGGATACCAGCTGCAAGAATATAATTGACGAGGACAACAGCTGCTTGAGATGTGGTAATTCGGTCTTTTAGATTGACTATCATCGCTCATTCATTTCCTTTCATATTGAGCTATCCTTTGCGGATGGAATCTTTCGTTTGCATTATCTTCGGGCGGCGTTTCATCATCATGAGCGGCATTCGAATCATAAAGTCTTTCCAGTCACTTACTCGATACGGTGCGGCTGGGCTGATAAAAGGTACTCCAAAACTCTTCAGCTTCACCAAATGACTGCAGAGCAAGAGGAAAAATAGAATGATCCCATACAATCCCAACATGGCAGCGCAGAACATAGCTGCAAAGCGAAGGATTCGTAACGTAATCCCTACACTATACTGCGGGATGGCAAAGGAGGAAATGGCGGTTAACGACACGATAATCACCATAACAGGACTGATAATCCCAGCTTGAACAGCAGCTTCACCAATGATTAGTCCACCGACTATCCCCATTGCTGGGCCAATCGGCTTAGGTAAACGCAGTCCGGCTTCCCGTAAAATTTCAATGGATATTTCCATAAGCAGTGCTTCAATAAGTGCAGGAAAAGGAACACCTTCCCTTGCTCCTATTATGGACAGGGCCAATTTGGTTGGGATCATTCCTGGATGAAACGAGATAAAGGCAATATACAAGGAAGGTGCAAAAAGAGATATAAAAACGGTTAAATAACGCAATAGGCGGATAAGTGAACCAGGTAGCCAACGCTCATAATAGTCTTCAGGTGATTGCAGCAGCATGCTAAATGTAACCGGAACGATCAATGCGAAAGGTGTCCCATCTAATAAGATCGCCACCCTGCCTTCCATTAAGGCACCGATAACGCGGTCGGGGCGCTCCGTATTTTGTACTTGTGGAAAAGGACTAAGGTAATTGTCTTCGATCAATTGCTCTACATAGCCTGATTCTGGTAAATCATCAATATTAATTTTCTTAATTCTCTGTTTGACCTCTTCCACCAAATCTGGGTCAGCAATCTCATTCATATAGGCGATGACTAGTTTTTTTTTGGCACGCAGTCCTACTTGAAATTGGATGATGGATAAGCTGTGATTATCACCATGCTGTCGCAAAAGGGCAGTGTTATCGCTTAGGGTTTCTGTAAAGCCTACCCGTGGACCTCTAACCAATGCTTCCGAAAGTGGTTCTTCAATATTACGTGATTTCCCTTTGGTTGTTCCGAGAATAAGCACTTCAGGCACTCCAGTAACTAACAATGCCGTCGAACCTGTCAATACTTTGGAAATCAAATCATATAAGTCATATACCTCTGTTAATTCACTAATAGAAAGGACTTGATTTTTAATAAACTCTTTTAATACTGTCTGATTCAAAATAGATGGATCCTGTTTATATTCTTCGGAAAAATTTATCATCAATGATTTCATTATGTGTTTATCGATGAGTTCTTTATCTGACAATCCATCAACAAAAATGATTGCCGCCCGAATATCCTTGCTCCCGATATGAAACTCCCTAAAATGAACATCTGAGTTGTGACCGATTTCTTGTCTGACACGTTCCAGATCTACCGTGAACTCACCCGTGAAATGACCCATTGAATCTTGAGGAGGCTTAAATATCTGAGTTTTCTCGCTTTGATTGCTGTGCATTTTAAGTTGTTTGATCTTTATTTTCTTTCGTCTCATTTTCATCAATTCTCCTTTGATGGGAGATCCACTTAAAAAACCTCGAGATCACATAAGGAATGGAAAATGCAATAAAAGCTTGCAAAAAAACTTTCCAGTCTGGAAGATAGAAAACCACCATTTTCCACATTTTCACTCATCCTTTAAATGCTCTATACCAATAGTAGATGCTACTTTAAAAATATTGATATTTAAAAAAGTAATATATTGGATAGTATTATGATTATTCTTGTTTTTTATGTGTGAACTAAAACCAATTTAAGGGAGGAATAGAATCAAGTCGTGCTATATCTTTCTGATAGGGATTTACTTTCTGGGGAACTACCGGGGTAGTTTTTTCAGTGTAGTATGAATTAGGGTGGGGTGTTGCTCAAATGTTTATGTCATCACGATTAAATAAATTGGTAGCCGTCTCCTGTCTTGATAGACTTTTATCCACGTAGTTGAAAAAATGCGTATCGGGAATTCAATTAGAAGAATAAACAATTTTTTCAAAAAACAACTTCTCCATAATCCTTCATTCTTTGACTAAATTCCCGTTATCTCAACACTACTCAAACGTTTGATTAAAAATGTCCGTATCATGTTTCAGTACTGGATTTCCCCACTCAATTGCGGAAAAAAATTGTCACAGTCTGTCTGGAAATTGAAACCTCTATGATTGGTACCTACTTTTTACCTTTGAAAATGAATTAAATCGGCTGCAGATCTATCAAAGAAGGTGGTGATTTTCTCATTTTTCAGATGCTTTATTAATTGTTCTGTTCGGTTCCTTTGTCTATTTTTCGTTTGATCCAAAATGGACTATAGAGAATATAAAAGCTCACAATCATCACCAGCTCCATTGAAAGAAGATACCACGGCCATGGACCGAGATAATCTAAAAGAGAAGCGGTTCTAGGTTTTTTCATGATATATAGGTAATTCGCTGCCAGTAACTTATTAAGGAAAAAGACACATGCTGCATATAGGTTCACAATCAGAATGGTCACCCACATGGAAAGAATGGTTGGCCGATAGTTGAAGGCCACCACCATAAACAAACAAGCTAGCACTACCCCTCCATGTGAAACAAAAAACTCGAAATATTGAAAGTGAGGAAACGAAAACTTGCCAAGATTAGGTGTCAAGATCGCCTGAATGGAACTGCCTAGCCCCGCAAAATACATGAATTGAAAAAGTCTATAGCTTTTCGACAGCAGCATGACAACGGCAAGTATGACAACAATATCACTAAGATGTAGCGGCAAATCTCTCCTGATTGACCAAGCATTCTCACTTATAAGCCAAAGATGTTGCAAAGCATCAGAAACCACTAAGAGAGCTGCCAGAGAGAAACGAAAAAGCCTTCGTTTCCCATTCTTCTTAAGCTCATTCCTCATAACAAACAGAAGAACACAAAGGACGAAAATAATCCCCATCGTCACGAGGTGCTCTACTGAAAAAAGGCGAAACGAATCAAGTTTTGAATGAAATTGAAAGTTTGCTTCCATCTTAATAACCCCATAACCTGAACCGATTTTTAAAAGACTTCTTAGTTTGGGGGAAATTCATCCAAATTTATACCTATCTGTATGTTCAACAAAGTTTTTCAGGTTTATTAAAACCTTCCAGATTTAAAAATAGAATAGAGGAGCCAAAGGAACATAGCCGTAGCAACGGCAAAACCAATTTCGATAGTCGGTATTTTTGTTAGCAAGGTAGATGTTTGTCCCGACAATGAGGCAGCAATGATAACCCCTGCCATAATGATACTAAAGGACAGCAGCACAATGCTGAAAGATAGCCGGTTACTAATTCGATTGACCTTCTTTAAAAATAAATCCATCTCTGGTGCGGTAATTTCTATTTTCATCTTTCCTTTTTTCATAATGGAAGTAATATCTCTTAACGTCTTGGGCAGTTCATTAAAGATTTCTCCATATTGAGAAAACTGCTGCCGGATTTTTTCCGCAACATTTTTAGGATGAAAACGTTCTTTAACCAATTTTTCTCCAAACGGTTCTGCAATTTTAATAATACTCAACTCTGGATCAAGCTTTTCAACGACACCTTCTATCGTCAGCAACGTCTTTCCTAACATGGTTAAATCTGTAGGCATCTTTATCCTGTGCCGGTAGGCTACTGAAAACAAATCATTAACCGCCTTGGCCAAGCTTATTTCACTAAAAGGAACATTAAGATATTTTTCCTGGAGTTGGTCGACATCGGCTCTTAGTTTTTCGGGATTGACATCCTCTGGCACCAGACCCATGTTTGTAATCGCCCTGACCACATCATCGGTATTTTGGTACATCATCGCAATCACAAAAGAGGCAACATGTTGTTTCATTAACGGGGTCAGCCGGCCTATAATCCCAAAATCCATAAAAGCAATAACATTACCTGGTAATACTAAAATGTTGCCAGGATGAGGGTCGCCGTGAAAAAAACCGTCTATCAAAATTTGCTGGAAAATTGCGTTTACAACTCTTTCAGCGACGATTTTACTATCATATGCTTCTTGATGGAGCTTTTTTGCCACGTTCAAATTTATACCTTCCATATATTCCATGGTCAACACTTTTGACGTGGTGTATTCCCAATATATCTTTGGAATTAAAACGTGAGGATTATCATGGAACTGTTTCGCAAACTTTTCAGCATTTCGACCTTCATTTTCATAATCCAATTCCTGTCGGATAGATTGAGCTAATTCATCGACAATATCACAAATCTGATATCTTTCCGCCCAGCCTAAACGTGCTTCTGCCAGTCTGGCCAAGTCTTGCATAATTTCTAAATCCGTTTCAATCACGGTCCGGATATTGGGACGTTGGATCTTAACGGCAACTCGTTCTCCTGTTTTCAAAACGGCATAGTGAACTTGTCCAATGGATGCTGCTGCTAACGGTTGCTCGGTAAATGAGGCAAATAAGTTTTCCATCGGTTCCGCAAATTCCTGTTCAATAATCCTTTTCACATCTTCAAACGGAAATAGCTGAACCTGATCCTGAAGCTTTTCCAGTTCCTGAATAATTTCTGCAGGAATAACGTCTGGCCTCGTACTGGCAATCTGCCCCATTTTAACAAAGGTCGGACCAAGTTCCTCTAAAAACATCCTTATTCTCTCACCCGTTGTTTTACTATGGATTGTTTTATTGCCTTCAGCAAATGCCTTTTTTGGTACAGATAATAATTCAGTAAGTCCCAATTGATCCATGATAAAACCGAAGCCATATCGAGTAAAGGCATACACAATATCCCTGTAGCGTTGAATATGGCGGATTCTTTTCTTAATCATATTCTTCACTCCAATTAGAAATATTTTTTATTAAATTATTCCACTATGTATAATACCAGGTGAAAATTTCGTTTACCTTCCATTTTCCCCTTTCAGTATACCCCATTTTACTTAAAAGGGCCGCTGTAACTGGGGTATTCATCGACTTTAAGGCTTCTAAATCCGCGGGAACACCTGCTTAGAGGGGATCTACTTCGACTGTTTGACTCCAAATCCAAAGAAAAGTCTAAGTAGAGGGGATTCTACATGCACTTTGTGGTTCATAATTGGAGAAAATTATGTGAAACAAGATTATTCTGTACATGACTACAACACAAGAACTTGGGAATCAACACTCAGGAACTAGAATTTTGTATTAATATGTAGGTGGGACAAGGTTCCTGTCTCCTCGTCCTCTCATAAAAAAAATAGGGACGAGGTTCCTGTCCCCTCGTCCCTTTATTTAAGCCCGCTTCCTAAACGGGTCTTCTCTATAATCTGCTTTTCGTTTATAAATAACTATTCCTGATTCTTCTTTTCCATGATTGGAGGGAATAACCGCTTTTACACCCGTAACAGTTTCTCCAAGTTTATATGATTTTTTGTCTACTTTTGATTTCACTGTTCTTTTCATGACGATGCACCTCCAACGATATTATTTATGGTGCTTAAAAGGTTGTAATTATCGAGAAATATATCGTCAATCTCTTCTTGACTTAATGCCCTTCTTCCCGTTATTGCAACCGTCAAAACCAATTGCTTTCCTATAGGATAACATAGTACATAAGTATTATCAAAGGCTGTATTATTTTTTTGAAAAACGAGCTCGTTACTCTGTAAAAAACAATCAATTACGATGATTCTATCTGTTTCTCGCCTATTTTCATTAACATCAAATGTGTAAAATTCCCCTTGACCATCATTACCAGCTATTTGTTTCAGACCATCATTACCCTCCGCTTTCCAGACTCCTATTCCTTCAACGTAATAAGAATATGGAGCTTGATAAGCGTTTCGAACAGCTTCTTGTAGGTATTCAAACTTTTTGGATGGGTCTACTAAGAGTCGTTTTACTAAAGTTCGGAGTAGGCGAATTAAGGCATAGTCTTTATCCATGTTTGCTTGAGCTTCCGCTAAAAGCTTTGCTGGATCCTGAAAGACGCCCAATTCTGCAATTTTTCTTTTTATAGCCCTGCAAGCTACATTAACAGCAGCACCATGATTATGATCACCACGAATTTCGTACCTTAATACAGTAAGACCGTCCAGATCTGAAGGCAAACGAAAACCTTGTACATCCTCACTTTCCGGTGTTGCACTAGGAATGATATAAAACACTCGTCCTCTTCTTAACCTTCCCCAGAATAACCCCATTTCAAACAGAGTATTGTCCCTAGTTGTAAATGTAATGGTACCTCGTATATTTACAACGTCATCCGGTGAAAATACAAACACAGCAAAATCATTTTCATCTAATTGTCGTTCAAGACTTTCCATATTATATTCGACTGGGTGAAATGCACCTGCTGTCCAAGGAGTAACCTCAGCAACATGAGTAAGTGCTTCATGAATTGCATCAACATATTCAGCGGATTCTCTAGCAGATCCAATAAATAATCTTGGTTTGATTTTGGTCATTTCTCCTCCCAAAAGTGTTATTTATCAATATATTTTATATTATATTATAACACCTATTTCCGTTTTTTGTTATATTTACCATAAGAATTAATGTTTTCCAGCAAACACCATAGTAATGATGATAATAGCAATGATCGGAAGATAAAATAGTCTTAATGTATTCGAAAAGCAAATCCATATCCATGAGCTTACTTCGGACTCAAAAGGTTTCACATTCATTGAAAAGTCGATAAACTCTCCATCCCCTTTTTTTCTTACATTATCATAAAGTTTTCTAAACAACTTTTCCTGCCAAAGAAAATAACCATCTAAAAGCCAAAAGAAGATAGTAGGTATTAATGCAATTGAAATTAATCTATAGTCCATATCTTGGGTATTCGCAAAAGCAAAAAGTCCAGCAACAAGAGTTACTGCCCAGCCCTTTAGTAAAAAGGAATTTTGCCCCATGCGATTTATTACTCCCTGAATAAATTCAAGGTGTTTTAACTTATTTTCATTCATAATATACCCCCAAATGCTATTTATTATATTATTCAAGCGAAAACAAAGAATTCCTGTTTTATATTAGTGTGCTGAATAATTTTATGTAACTAACGATGTTCTTTTGTTACACATTTGGTGGAAGAGAAGACGGAGAGAGATTCTAGATGCACTTTGCGGTAGATATTCTCGAAAACGTCAACATAGAGTTCTACTTCGACTTTATGCCTCCAAATCAGGAAAAACGCCTAAGTAGAGTGCTTCTACTTTAACGGAATTTTTTAACCATTCGCAGAGGAGTTTTCTTGTTTTCAGCAAAATATAGGTCGCGACACGGAATGATTGGAAATGCAAAACATCCCGCCCCCTGTAATAGAGGGCAGGATTTCTGCATAATAAACGATCTACTATTAGAAAGTCAGACCATCAACAAATTGGGAATCAGGCCCGATTCCAATACAAATCATGCTTTTCCATCACTTCCGCACATTAGGATTTTCTTAATCGCCACTTTTTTCATGGCTTCTTTTCCCGGGGTCAAGTATTTACGAGGATCATTGGCATCAAGATTTTCCGTTAGGTATTTTCTCACTGCTTTAGCAAATGGAATTTTTAGTTCAGTTGCAATATTCACTTTTGAAATTCCAAGGTCAATTGTCCGTTTTACATCCGCCTCTGGAATTCCAGAACCACCATGTAGGACAAGTGGTACGTCCAGTTTTTCATTGATGATGGCAAGACGATCAAAGTCTAGTTTTGGATCAGATTTATAAAGGCCATGTGCCGTACCAATAGCGACAGCAAAGCTATCAATTCCTGTCCGTTCCACATACTCAACTGCGCTATCGGGGTCCGTTAGAAAACTATCTTTTTCATCGACGACTAAGTCATCCTCGATTCCTCCTAATCTACCAAGTTCTGCCTCGACTGATACCCCGTATTTTGCTGCATAATCTACCACTTCACGGACGATTTTGATGTTATTTTCAAAAGGGTGATGGGAAGCATCAATCATGACACTTTTGTATCCCATTTCAATCAAGCTTTTTATGTAGTCAACATCTTCTGCATGATCAAGATGAATGCTAATTGGAACCCCGTATCTTTTTGCAGCTACATTGGCAATAGCAAGCAAATAATCTGTTCCAGCATATGTCAATGTGCTCGGAGTAGCTGCAATCATTAGTGGCGACCCACATTCAGCTGCGGCCTCTGCAACAACTTGAACCGTTTCAAGGTTATGAATATTAAAAGCAGGAACTGCATAACTACCTAATTTTGCTTTATCTAACATATTTTTCGCTGATACTACACTCATATGATCTCCTCCTTGTTGTTTCTATTTTGTAAAACCCTTTATTTCCTCCAGATGGGTATTGCCTTCCATTGGTCCTTTCTTCGTAACAGCAAGTGCTCCAGCCGTATTAGCGTACATAACTGACTGACGAAATCCAATTCCTTGGTTAATAGAGGAAATAAATGTTCCTGCAAAACAATCACCAGCACCCGTTGGGTCGACTTCCACAACTTTTAGAGATTCGACAGTGAAAGATGCTTCCTTGCAGTATGCACGGCATCCTTTACTTCCGTTTTTGACAATGACATATTGGACTCCTTTTTCAAGGAGATATGCAACCGCCTTTTCCTCATCGTTTGTTCCGAGAAGAAGTTCAAGTTCGTCCCCACCAGGTAGAAATATGTCACAATGATCGAGAACATATTCTAAAAATTCTTTCATAATAGGATCTTGAAGGAGCTCCTTCCGCATATTTGGATCGAATGAAACTTTCGTGCCCGTTTCTTTACAACAATCAATTGCCTTTTTCACTGCCTGGCGGAGTCCTTCAGAAAAAAGTGAGGTTCCCATCACGTGAAAATAGTTACAATCCACAAAGTCTTCCTTTTTAATGTCATCCGGACCAATAAGACCTGAGGCGGAATCTTGAATATGAAAGATGAAGTCACGGTCCCCATCTTCCTTGTAGGTAACAAACGCAACACCAGTAGACTTAAGCGGAGTTTTTTGAATAAATGAGACGTCCACGCCGTCCTGTTCCAGTTTACGATAATTCAATTCTCCAAATGCATCGTTTCCAATTTTGGCAATAATACCAGCCGTGCTTCCTGTTTTCGCGGCCTGGTCAATGAAAATTGCAGGGGCACCGCTAGCAAACGGTCCTACGAATTCACCCGTTTCATCAAACCTTTGTCCTACTTCCTTCGCCATGACTTCCACGAGGATTTCTCCAATTGTTAAAATATCTGCCATTCCTCGTCCCTCCTATTTACCAAGTATCCTTCCTTTATTTCGGACATCAATGTAAACCGCTACAATGATGATAATCCCTTTGACAATCTGTTGATAAAAATAAGGAAGCCCAATTAGGTTCATCCCATTATTGATGACTCCCATAATCAACGCACCGATAAAGGTTCCAAACACTGTACCGTATCCTCCGGAAAGACTCGTGCCACCAAGAACAGCAGCCGCAATTGCATCAAGTTCATATCCGCTAGCTGTGTTTGGCTGTGCAGAATAAAGTCTGGATGTCAGGAGAATACCTGAAATGGCAGCAGCAACTCCCGAAATGATAAAAATCTTAGTTTGAAGTGATTTCGTATTAATTCCCACATATTCTGCGGCCGTCTTATTTCCCCCGACCATTTTCGCTCTTCTCCCAAATTTTGTTTTCGATAAAAGAATGTGTGAGAACACCAACAAGACTGCAACGATAATGACTGGAACTGGAATAATATCAAATAGTTTCTTATTCCCTAATAGTAGGATAAACGAATCATCGACACCAACCGGTTTCGCATCAGTAGTTGCATATCCAATTCCCCTAAAGATCCCCATGGTTGCAACTGTCACGATAAAGGTCGGAATACGAAGTCGTGCAGAGATCAATCCATTTGCTAATCCGGCAAGTGCTCCAACAATAAGAGTAACCAAAATGGCTAATGGTCCATTTAGTCCCCATGTTAGTGAAAGTCCAAGGACAAGGCCAGATAAGGCAGCGATTGATCCGACTGAAAGATCTATTTCTCCAATCATCAACACAAATGTCATCCCAAATGCCATGATTGCAATGATTGAAACTTGGGATAAAACCGTAAATATATTATTCGTATTTAAAAAGTGAGGACTTAAGAATGAAAAGAGGATGACTAGTGCCAAAAGGGCAGCAAGGACCCCTCCGTATGTCTTCAATGCTTTATTGTCCTGGAAAGCTTGTTTCCATTTCATAGTTGTGCCCCTTTCTATTTCCTCTAAGAGGTGATATCTGTCTGTTTGGATTTGGTTTTTGTGATATAACTCATAATTTCTTCCTGAGTAGTTTGTTTTGGATCGAGCTCTACTGTCACCTCATGGTCTTTGATGACCAATAGACGGTCGGACATGTGTAGGATTTCTGGAAGTTCTGAAGAAATCAAGATTATTCCTACTCCCTTTGAAGCAAGTTCAATCATTAGTTTGTAAATCTCAAATTTTGCCCCTACATCAATTCCCCTTGTTGGTTCATCTAAGATGAGGATTTCTGGTTCAATCTCAAACCATTTGGAGAGAACAATTTTTTGCTGATTTCCCCCACTTAATTTATTCACGGTCTGGTAAATACTTGGCGTTTTGATTTTAAGAGCGTCAACATGACGGTTGCTAATGTTCACTTCTTTGTCGTGCTTTATCAGTCTTAATTTATTCAACACTTTATCCAAATTTGCTAGTGTGATATTTTCATAGACACTGGAGGTTAAGACCAGCCCCTCATGTTTCCGATCTTCTGTAACAAAAGCGATTCGTTTTTCAATCGCCTGAAGTGGCGTGTTCACTTTTACTTTTTTTCCATGAAGGAATAAATCTCCCCGTTCCCTCTTGAGCATTCCAAAAATCCCTTGTACAATTTCAGTCCTGCCAGACCCCATAAGGCCATAAAGCCCGAGGATTTCACCAGGTCGGAGAGAAAATGAGATATTGTGATAACTACCTTTCCTGTGATAATCTCTTATTTCCAGCAAGATCTCATCACTTGTGCGTTTAAAGTCCTTTGGCGGATAAACCTCATCCATATTTCTCCCAACCATCATCGTAATAAGATCATCCGGGGAAGTATCCTTTGTTTTGACCGTTCCAATATACTTCCCATCACGGAGGACACTCACAGTATCCGTAATTTCAAAAATTTCTTCCATTCGGTGAGAAATGTAAATTACCGAATTCCCCTGACTTTTCAATCTTGTAATGATGTTGAAAAGAGTTCGGGTTTCTTTTGAACTAAGGGCGGATGTCGGTTCATCCATAATAATGATTTTGGGGTTAGATGAGACAGCCTTTGCAATCTCGACCATTTGTTGATTTGAAATAGATAGGTCTCTCACTAAAGCGCTAGGTGAAATGTGAATATCCAGTTCATCGAGAAGTTCCTTTGTTTTCCGGTTCATCTCGGCGTCGTTGATTAGTCCAAATTTCACAGGCTCATAAAGAGCCCAAATGTTTTCAGCAACTGTCATATTCGGACTCAAGGAAAGTTCCTGATAGATAATGGAGATCCCAAGTTCTCTAGCATGCACCACATTCCGAATGTTTACCTTTTGACCAAAGAGTTCGATATGACCACCATCAGGCACATATGAACCGGAGAGAATCTTCATGAGAGTAGATTTTCCGGCTCCGTTTTCCCCTAGGAGTGCTAATACTTTCCCTTGATCCAAGGAAATATTAACCCCATCGAGTGCCACAACTCCAGGGAATACTTTCTTGATTTCTTTCATTTCTAAGATGGTTCCCACTGATTTCACTTCCTTTTAAAAAGAGGAAATACCCTAAGAAAGCGGCACTCCTCCAAATGGATTATTCTGGAATTGTTACTTTGCCGTTTTCCACTTTCACATCCACAAATCCCTTTCCATTCACATAAAGACCTGGTGTGATTGGTATTTCTTTTTTAACCTTTTCGCCCTTTACCAGTTTAACGGCATTTTTGACTGCTTCTTCTCCCATTTTATCCGGGAACTGAACAACCACGGCTTTAAAGGTATTGTCCTCGTCCACTTTTTTCTGTGCCTCTGCAAGACCATCAAATCCGATAACAACTCCGTCCACTTTACGATCAGTCATCGCTTGATCTGCTGAAATGGCCATATCATCTCCAAAGCCAAAGATTCCTTTCATATTTGGGTGTGCAGTCAGCATGTCTTCAGATGCTTTTTTTGCTTCTTCTCTTGTGCGTCCAGGAAGTTCTTGAACAATTTTCATACCAGTATGGTTTTTCGCGTTTTCCTTAAATCCATCGATTCTGTCACGAACAGATTGAACTTCCGGATAGGTCGTAAGTCCCACTTCCCCTTTTCCATCAAGATACTTTGCCATGGCTTCAGCCGCAATCATACCGCCAGTGTAGTTATCAGTTGCGATATGTGAATCCACTTCCACACCGTTCGCCTTGACGTCAACCGTTACAACTGGAATGCCTGCGTCTTTAGCTTTTAAAACCGCCCCTTTTACACCATCTGAGTCAACAGGAACCATAATAATCGCATCGACGCCCTTATTGATGAAGTCTTCAATAGCAGAAATCTGCCGGTTTAAATCTTGATCAGCTATAGCAACATCCACCTTAACATCTTGGTTCTTTGCTTCTTTTTCTATCGCTTCCTTTATGGCTACTTGAAACGGATGTGATTGTGTAAGTAGAGAAGCCCCTATGGTAATTTTCTTACCTGTCTTCCCTCCATCTGATGTTGAGGACTCTTTTCCACCGCACGCAGCTAATACCATCATGCTTAAGATTAAAATTAAGGCTAACATTTTTTTCAATTTCATTTCCCCCTTTAACTATTTTAAGGTAATATCATGTCAACACTATTTATTCTCATTATGTACGAGGATTGCCCTCAACCATCACCTCCTTAAAATGCTTCGTTCTAGACTAGTTTGATAAGTTTTTTACAGATGTCCCTGAGAGAACTTTCGTCTTTAACCGGCTCACCACTGGGAAAAGCGAGTAATCGCTTTCAATTCGTTTTAATAGAAGATGAGCGGCTTTTTCGCCAATCTCTCCCATCGGCTGCACAACAGTTGCAATGGATGGGGTCAACATCTGAAACACGTCAGAATTGTCGTATCCAAATAGAGAAATTTCCTCTCCAATTGCAATCCCATTTTCCATGAAGTATTTTATTCCAGTCATAGTAGTTTCATAGTTTGTGGCAAAAATGGCCGTAGGTCTATTTTCCATATTCATAAGTCTTTCATAGGCCTCAATCCCGCTCCCTTTACGATATTCCGCATACTCAATAAGGGAGTCATCAATTGTAATTCCGTAATCACTAAGGGCCCTTATGTATCCATTTAGGCGTTCGCGCGCAGTATACACATTAGTTGGACCAGCGATTATACCAATCTTTCTGTGACCAAAAGCGATTAATTCCTCAATTGCTTTATAGGAACCGTTTACATTATCACATACGACAGCATCACATTTGACACCGTCAAGGAGACGGTCAATTAAAATAAGAGGGATTCCTTCCTCCAATATCTCTTTTACATGTTCATGCTCGTCTGAAACAGGCATCATGACAATTCCATCCACGCGCTTTTCCTTTAAGAAGCAAAGTTTCTCCTTTTCGGTCTTTAGGGAGTTTCTCGCATTACAAACGATGAGACTATAATTCTCTTGATCTAGTATTTCTTCCATCCCCTCGATGACTTGATTGGAGAAAATATCCGTAATACTTGGAACTAAAACACCAACTGTAAATGTCTTGTTTGTCTTTAGTCCCCTCGCCATTTGGTTTACTTTGTAATCTAGCTGCTCGATCGCTTCCTGGATTTTCTTCTCATTATCTTTTTTGACTTTATAACCATTAAGATACCTAGAAACCGTACCAATGGAAATACCGGATAACCGCGATACATCCTTAATTGTGGGCAATTCATTTCACCACTATTTCCTATTATTGAAACGTTTCAATTTTATTTTTTAAAAAATTGAAACGTTTACATTAATTATTATGATGATAGCATATAAAATTGTCAATACATAAAATCAAATGAATTTTCGGAATTGTAATCTCCTTCAGAAGCTATAGATAATTAGACTAGCACAACAAACTACACGATAAATTGTGGTACAAAAGAATATAGCGTTCTGTACTTTTATTTTGTTTGTAAATTCAAAGCTATTCTAAGAGATAGCTTAATATACTTACCAATGGAAGCAAGGGGACGGTTCTTGTGCTTTAAAAATTAGATTAGGGAATTCTCCTGTGATCTCTGCAAGTGACCACCAGGTTATGACTGCCTAAAAATGACTCTCGGCAAATTCGGTTTTTACGAATTTGTTGGCAGTCTCGAATTACTTTATTAAAGTAATCCTACTAGTTGTTCGAACTTTATAACTATGTCTCGCTTTATCGCTTTAAACTTTAAATGTTTGGGGGTCTGACGGCTTTTTCATTTGTCCACCTCCTCCTTTCTATTCTTAGTAAAAAAATTCACTCCATTTTAGTAAAATATTTTTATCCCTTTTATTGGAAACTTTTCATTTATCGTCTATTATTAAAATTGAAAAAATTTACTAACTTTATCTTAACTTTTCGCGGTGTTCATTCCTTTTTTTGTAAAAAATTCAATCTATAAAGAATGGTAAATATTCACCTGGACTTACTTTTTTTACTTACCATGTAAAAAGAAGCAAGAGAACCGCCCCCTTGCTTCTGACTTTTCACCTACTCTTCAAACTTTTCGATAGTAAATTTTTACTAAAAGCAAGAAATTGTATTGACGTTGGAAATGTAAGCGGTTTACAATAACGGCATATAATTGGTTTCATGTTACTAGATCATACTAGGCATGGAAAACAGAACGAGAGCATTCTCGATTGTTTTCCATGCCTTTTTTATTTCTCTAGTGTCCCCTTTTTAACCTTAAGGTCCGAAATTAAGGTTAAAAAAAATACCAATTATAGAAAAATAAAAGAAGGAAGTGTTGTCATCAGTAGGAAAAGTCTATCAACTGAGGTAAAAAGGTCGGAATGTTTAAATTTTGAAGAAAGAAGGGAAGGTAAATGAAAAAAAGGTTTTGGCTCAATCTAGCTATCATTTTTACAGTGATATGTAGTTCAGCAATTGGGATTAAAGCACCTACTGCTTCTGCAAAAGATAATTCTTCAATAGAGTATGAAATATACCCTGTACCTCATAAGATAACCTATCAAGAAGGTTCGACGAAATTAGACAAACCGATTCAAGTAATCTACGATGACACCATTGATTCCGTAACGCAAAAAAAAGTAGAAAACATTTTCAAACAAAATGGCTACCCAGCTCCAACCATTGGCACTCAGGTAGCTGATGATAAAATTAATGTATTGATTGGTACGAAAGGTTCAAATGGCCCAGTAGATTCCTATGCTGCAGCTACCGGCACAAGCCAAGATATGGACTTTTCGAAAATTGATGCTTATCAATTAGTGATTCAAAATAATACAATGATGATTTTAGGAAAAGACACGGACGCCAGCTTTTATGGTGTCGTAACGTTAAATGCCATTTTGGCCCAGGCTCCTGACAAAGAAGTTCGAAATTTATCTATTCAAGACTTTGCCAATACAAAAATCAGAGGATTTATTGAAGGGTACTACGGCATTCCATGGAGTAATGAGGATCGCATGTCGCTCATGAGATTTGGCGGCAATTTTAAAATGACATCGTATGTATTTGCACCAAAGGATGACCCTTATCACAGAGAAAAATGGGCTGAGTTATACCCACCAGAAAAATTAGCCGAAATTAAAGAAATGGCTCAAGTAGGGAATGAAAATAAAACGCGTTTTGTTTGGACTATTTCTCCATTAGCAGAAGTAGCGAAAATCGCCCAATCAGGTGGCAACCCCATGCTTAAACTCCAAGAAAATACCGATAAGATGCTGGCAAAATTCAACCAATTATACGATGTCGGGGTTAGACAATTTGGAGTTTTAGGTGATGATGTTGGAAGTCTTCCGCGTGATTATGTTGTCGCATTGATGAAGTCAGTTTCGGACTGGGCAAAAGCAAAAGGCGATGTTTATGATATTTTATACTGTCCAGCAAGCTATAATTCAAGCTGGGCTTGGAATCCTGCCGAGTTGAATGCCTATGAAAAGGGATTCGATAAAAGCATTCAAATTTTCTGGACAGGATCGACTACATGTGCTCCTATCGACCAGTCTACCATCGATACATTTAAGACTAGAAGTAATGGAGGAGTCGTAAGAAGGGATCCATTATTCTGGCTAAACTGGCCGGTCAATGATGTCGATATGTCACGCGTATTTTTAGGTAAAGGGGAAATGTTACAGCCTGGAATTAAAAATCTTGCCGGTGCTGTGACAAACCCAATGCAGGAAGCAGAAGCTTCAAAAGTAGCTCTTTTTGCGATTGCAGATTATACATGGAACACTGAGGTGTTTAACGCCCAAAAAAGCTGGGAAGATAGCTTTAAATATATCGAGCCAGATGCAGCAGAAGAGCTTCATATCTTAGCTAAACATATGTCCGATGCAAATCCTAACGGTCTTACGCTTTCAGAGAGTGAAGATATCAAGAATTTGTTAGACACGATCACGTCTAAAGTAAATAACGGCAGCTCGTTAAAAGATTCTGCACCAGAAGCCATGACCGAACTGCAAAAAATTGTCGATGCCGCAAATGGATTTTTAGCAAAAACAAAAAATGAAAAGTTAAAGAAAGAGTTAGAGCCATTTGTAAAAGCATTAAGAGACATGGTTCTTGCAGATATTGAGTTTATAAAAACAGATCTCGCCATTGAAGCGGGTAATAAAGCAGATACCTGGGATCATTTTTCAAAAGCAACCGCTTTACGCCAGCAAAGCTTAGACTATGATCGACCGCTATTAAACGGAACGATGAAAACAAAACCTGCTAAAAAAAGGCTGCAGCCATTTACAACTAACTTAGAGAGTAAAATATCACCAAAGGTGGAAAAGTTTTTAGATCTTCAGAAACCGGTAACAAAAGCAAGTATTTTTACAAATGTAGACGCTTATAAAACATTATCAGTAACGGAAAGTAAAACAACGGCTTCACTAGATGCTGCAGGTACAATTAAGCTGAACAAAGGTGAATATCTAGGCTTAAAATTAAGCAGAGTCAAAGATTTAACCAAAATTCAAGCACCATCTGTAAAAGGTTTAACGGTAGAAACATCTTTAAACGGCATAGAGTGGAATAAAGTAAAAAATATGACGGCACCATCTGATGCAAGATATGTAAGACTATTGAATAAAAAAGCTAAGCCTATTGAATTTACTTTAGATAGTTTAAAAGTAAATTCTCATGAGATTGAACCTAAATCAATGAAAGAAACAAATTACACAAGTGTTGAAAATCCACTCGCCCTCTTTGATGGTGATGTAAAAACACCTGCATGGTTTAAAAATAGTCAATTAAATGGAAAGTATATTACCTATGATATGGGCCAGGAAATTACGCTGAAAAGTTTAAAAGCGGTTATTGCTGAAGGAGAACATGATTATCCAAGACACGCCATTCTAGAGGCTTCTTTAGATGGAAACGAGTGGACCACCGTGATGACCTTTGGCAGCCAAAATGGAGCAAACGAGGGAGAAGCAACGAATGAAGATCGAATCGATACGATATTTGATAAACATGAGGCTCCATATCGGACAAAAGAAGTACGAGATTTGGATCAAAAAATCAAGTATTTAAGATTTAAGGTGACCAGAACGAAAGTCGGATCAGACAAGTGGATTAGAATGCAAGAATTGGTGATAAACGATGGTCAGTACTATCCTGAAAACAATGACCCGACGATTTCGACCAATGCACAAACTAAAATAGGGTATACAAAGGATAACCTTATTGATGGCAAACTGAATACGAAGTTCACGCCTGGAGGAACAGAAGCTGGAGAAATACTCTATCATATTGGAGAAGTAGGAAAAAGAGTAACGGGGGTTACCATTCTAGAAGATCCAAACAGCTTATCCGGCAGTCAGGTTTCAATAAGAACTACAAAGGGCTGGAAAAAACTTGGTAAGATTGAATCAGGATATCAATTCTTTAATACAAATCTAAATTCAGACATATTAGACCTGAAAATTGAATGGGCAGAAGGAAAAACTCCTACGATCTATGAAATTAAAATTGACAAGAAGGAAGAAAATCTTTCAGAATTGATTGCTTTATTGGATGAAGCAAAAGCTTTAGATGAAAGCAAATTCTCTCCTGCTAGCTGGAAGTTCCTTTTAAAAGAAATAGCCAATGGAGAAGAAGTACTTGCAAATGAAAATGACACTCAATATGATGTCGATCATGCCATTAAAAAGTTACAGGATGCCCTCGAAAAATTAACTGAAAAGCAAGCGGATCAATAATGGCAAAAGAACCGCCCCTGGAAGCATGGGGTCGGTTCTCTTGCTTTATAAATTAGGCACTGTTAAATAATATTGTTGATTAAGCATCTATATTCTAAAAGGACTTCCAATTAGTGAAGTCTTTAATTTGCTTTCTTTTTCAACAAAAGTCCGTTAGAAATAAGGTATATATGTCATTATTACAATATCCCTTATAAAATATCAAAATAAGAACAAGGAGTGTTATTCTTCTGTTAATAGTTTTGTTAGTAATTTGTCAAATTTATTTGAACTCAATATTTCGTGTGTAATGAATTCGCCATTATAAAACAAACCAAAAGTTGTCCATATTATCGGTGAGTTTTGTGCTTCTTCTTTAGTTGTTATCCTATAAGCATTAAAGGGGACACTTTTATTTTCTGCTACTTTTCTTAGATCTTCCAATATACCAACAGCAAATGGACACTGAGCTGTGTAATAAATGGAAATACCTTCATCTTTGGAAAAAGTTTGTACCTGTTTTTTAAAAGATGGTACAACAGCTTGTTCATTCAACTTCAATGCCTCTAATTGAAAATATGGTTCTGCTTGGTCTACTAACTCAAACCCCATATTTTCAAAGAAACGTTTATCACTTAAATACGGGTAATTTTTCTTTCCTACTATATGTACAATCCCAGCCATACCACGATTGATTGCATCTTCTTTGCAAAAATTTAACAATTGCTTTGCATACCCGTTATTTTTATATTTACCAGAAACCCATAAACAATTAATATACATATAATTTGGTGCTTGAATAGGAACCCACGCCATTTCAGCAGGTAAATATTCAATAAATACTTTTGCACGTTCATCTAAGCGATAAAATACTAATCCTTCATCCATTCGTTCTGTCAACCATTTCTTCTTTTCATTAACTGCATTTTCATATTGTTTTGCACCCAATGCACAGCATATGTGTTCAGTTTCAATATTACTTTTTGTAATTTGAATAAATCCCAATTCTCCCACCTCCAACATCGATGTAATTTGAGCAATTGAAGCACTAATATTTATACGTTTTTAATGAATCCTAGGTTTCATAAATTGGAAATAGACAACTTTCCGCAATCATTTTACTGATAGATGTATTATTACTTCGATGTTTAACAATATCTAAATTTGAAACCAACTCAAATAATTGTCGAGATATTTTATTGCATCTCCATTAAATGTGTAGGAGATCATGACTTATGTCTAAATGTGCATGAAGTCATGATCTTCTTTTTGTCTTTTACTAACTAACGAACATATTCTCTTGAAAATTTATAGATGAAAAACATTTGAATAAGATAGGTGAATTTAATAATACTATAAACATTAGTATTTGAATGGAGGGATATGATGAACCCTTTTGAAGTGTTAAAGGATGCTTTTACTCCTTTTATGGATGGGGAAAAGAAACCTCTTCACGTAGGAGAAGTAATGAATCTGTGGTTCTATCTTACAGGTACTCAACAAACATTACGAGGAGACCAAATATCATATAACATTGTTCAAGATAAAGAATTAAAGGAAAAATTAAAAGATGTGATTTATAACATTCATAAACCAATTATTATCGAATTGGAAGAGTTCTTTAAAAAAGAAGGAATCCCACAACCGAAAACAACACCTGAAAAACCTATAGGTGATTATCGGACTATTCCAGATGGAGCAAAAATGACTGACGAGGAGATCGCAAATTTTTTAACCTACTATTTAGTAATAGGAATAAATGGTGCAGTGAGAGGATTAACTGAATCTGTAAGAAGTGATGTTGGTTTCATGTTTGCAAAGTATCAAATGATGAAAGTAACTTTTTCATTAACATTAAAGACACTCATGGAAGAAAGAGGTTGGATCAAAATTCCTCCATCCTACAACCAAAATAAATATTGATATTATACTTTTACAAAAAGTCCCAAATAGGGGCTTTTTATTTTGATTTATCCAATAAAACACTATCGTTATTTAATAAAAAAATGTTTTATGTTTAATATCTATCCTTCTTCTTGAACTACTGGGTGCTTTACTTTAAGATTGGGCTACCTTATTTGGCTGCTCTTTCTTACCTAACTAACGGGGTTCTTATATAATCCAGGCGCCATGACCGGTTTAAATCACTTTTTCTTTTGTTATCTAAAAAAGTTACTTATTTTTCGCGCAGATTTCCTTCTCAGTGCCCTTTTAAAAGTTACCTGTTGGGGGAATTCGCCTCTTATCCGTCAATTTGAATGATTTACCCGTCTAAAATGAAAATTTACCCGTCTATTTTTCTATTTTACCCGTCAACCTTGACGATTTACCCGTCACTTTCACCACTTTACCCGTCAACACTTCCTCCCTCCCTCCTAAATAGTCAAAAAATCTAGGGGTCAGCCGATACAGACTCTTCCTAGGAGCGAACATAATAAAGAGAAACCAGCGTGGATTTACTTTAAGTTAATCCATGCTGGTTTCTTACTGTTCTCTAGAATCCAAAAGCTCTCCGAAAATACAAATATCGACCAATTTTCATATGTAATAAACTAACTAATCATTTGGTTAAAAACTGAATAAACATTGCTATAAAGAGGTTCTATTAATCTGGCAGCAAAATATTTTGTCGTTAAACGGATAGGATTTTTTCAGAAAAAAGAACATTATTCCCCAGAAAATGATTCCATTCGTTTTCACCAACACGATTCTTCTCATTTCTCTTGTTTCCAACACTACTTAATCATTTGAGTAAAAATACCTTCAATATGCTCCAATGAAAACTTTTTTACACTCAAATACTTATAATAAACGTCGAGGGATGTCTTTACCTGATTGAGAATCTGACCCCACTAGGGGCACCGCAATTCCTCGCAATTTTCTTAATTACTTCACTCATCGCCTCTTGCTTCATAGAATCAAGTTGATAATCATGATTGATAAATTCTAAATTTCTTGTCACATTATTTGGGACGATCACACATCGAATACCGGCTTGTTTTGCTGCTTTTAAACCATTTAACGAATCCTCGAAGGCGATCGCTTCTGTCGGCAGCAAATTGCAATCTCTCAATGTTTTTTTATATAACTCTGGATCTGGTTTAATCCTAGTAACATCATCTTTAGTGTTAATAGCATGAAAATATCCAATAATATCCAGTTGCTCAAGATATCTCATAACCCACTCTCTAGACGAACTAGAAGCTAAACCAATGATCAAGTTGTTTTGTTTCGCTTCATCTAGGTATTCCTTTACACCTTCTCTAAGAATAGGCATTTTCATTTTATCTTTAAATTTGTCGTAAGCCTCATTCTCTAATTGCTCACAATCTATGGACTTCCCTGTTATTTCATGAAAGTATGGATATAAGACTTCGTTGCCTGTTCCAATACATTGAGAGTAGCCTGCTAGGTCCAGTTCAACCGAATGTTTTTCTAACAGCACTTCTTTAAACGCCTCATACCAAACTGACTCAGTATCTACTAGTAACCCATCAAAATCAAATATTACTCCTTTAATCAAGGCTTTTCCCTCCTTCTCATTTTTATGAAATAAAAACCTTCCCCTAACAATTGACGCTTTAATAGAACCATTGGTTACGGTTGTTTGATATTAATTACTGTTTATGTGTAAAAGGATCTAATCTGTTCTTGATTTCGGTATATACTTTTCTACCTTTATGATTTTGTATCTTCTCTTAAATGATATATATGTTGAAAAACAAAGCTGCTTGTTCTCAATACACTTATGATAAGCTTGGATTATCAGTATTTTCCAAATAAGTTATAGATTTTGGGGTGATATTTTGAAGAAATATGTATTGGTGTTTTTCTTTCTAATTATTCTTGCAAGTTGTTCACAAGGTACTGTCAATCACAACAAGGAACTAGAAAAATCTATTAGTTCGGCTATCGAAGTAAAAGGTGTGGAGGAAATCGACTTAAGCTCCTTAACAGACTTTGATTGGGAGAAAGTATACATATTTGGTCCTTACACCACACAAGAAATGATAAACGAAAAACTAGGAGTAAATTACAAGGACCCAAGTAGTATAGATTATAGAGATGATATAAACTTAATTGTATTTCTTGATAACAACAAAGTCGTTCAATATGCAGAAATAACTCGTAAGTATGGAGATTTGTTAATCGAAACTAATGATGGCTTTATTACACCTTCAGATGCAACCTTAAAGATTAAAAAGCATTAGGAATTTGGCAGTATAAAGGGACTCCTAGAGTGGAGTCCCTTATTTTCATAAAATTGCAACAATACTTTATAATAGAGCCTTTTAATTTTAAAAATTTTTTTCATATTATTATTTTCATTTAGTTGATTTACCGGCAAATTTAAATATAGGGTCTCTAAGCTCAAATTCGTAGGTATTTCCATCAACAATCCCTACTACTTTATTGCTGTCATAAAGGTCAAGAATAAATCCTGCCATTTGTTTTGAGGTGTGGAACTTTGGTACAGCACCCTCATATTGAAATTCGTCTAGATCAAAAGAATGTTTTGCGAATTCTGTCTCAGTTGCAGCAGGAGCCAAAACTTTCACTTGCATGTTCGCCCCTTTTTCCTTTAATTCGTGAGAGATTCCTTCTGTAAATGCACTTACGTAAAATTTAGTAGCACAATAGGTAACAGCATCTGCAACAATTTTATAGCCGCCACCTGATGATACATTTATAAGTTGAGTCCCTTCCACATCTGAATAATTACGAACAAAAAGAGATGTTAGTATTGTTAATGACTCAATATTCAAGTGTAACATTGACTCAATTTTGTTTAGATTTTGTTCAGCTACTGAGGCAAAGTTGCCGAATCCTGCATTGTTAATCCACGTTTCAATTTGGAAATCACGAAGACTTTCGTAAAGTTTGTAAGCATTCTCAGTGACTGATAAATCAGTTGCTCGAATAACAACATCTAAGCTTGGATTGATATGTGCGATCTCTGACTTTAATTTTTCCAGATTATCTTTCCTGCGAGCTACAACGATTAAGTTTTTTCCCCGAGACGCAAAAGCTATTGCGGCTTCATAACCTATACCTGAGCTTGCACCCGTTATCACAGTGTATTTCATATAAAATCCTCCTGAATTTTTAATTAAGATATTTGTAATCTGTTATTGCTTTTTTAATTATATTCGTTAGAGTTAACTCTAAGGCAAGCGTTTTTTATTATCTTAATTAAGACCAATTAAAAACAGATTGAATTACAAGTTAAAGGAGATTCTTTTATGTACCATATTAGTGAAATTGCAAAGTTGTTGGGAATCACCCCTCATACATTACGGTATTATGAAAAAGAGAAGATTATTTTTCCTGTACGAAATGAGAATGGAGAAAGAATGTATGATGAGATGGACCTTACATGGCTAAAATTTGTAATGAAATTAAAGCAGACACAAATGCCAATTGCAAAAATAAGAGAATATGCTGAACTAGTAAAACAAGGAGAAAATACAACTGAAGCAAGGATTAATCTTCTTGAAGAACATAGAAGTTCCATTCAAAATCAGATAAAAAACCTATTATCCACAGAGAAGATGCTTGATAATAAAATTATTGGTTATAAAGACTACATTAAAACCCAAAAAGCATTCCCCACTAACATTCCTAACTGATTTTATTATTAGTGCACTGCAGTAACATTGACACCGACGGATGAATTATCTGGTAATAAAAAATGCCTTCAACTGGCTTCCATAACCGATATTTACACCCAATGCCACAAAAATAATCAAAAAAAAGGTCGCAGCCCAGCAAACGAAATGCGGGATTGTGACCTTTTTCCACACTATATTTTACTTATATAACTGGTCGATCGTTTGTATATTTTTTTGTAGATGACCAGCAGCCGATATTGCTTGTGCGTCTTGAAAAATATCTCCGGGTTTGTTCCCTTCTCCAAGAAGATAACCCTTAAAAGAAATATCCATAAAATCAAAAATATAGTGAAATTGCTGGATTAATGGTAATCCCTTCAAGTACGGCTCGTCTCCGCCGACGGCAATCACAAATGCTTTTTTTAACGACATTTTAGCTTTAAAATCAGGATACTTGGAGTCCCTTAAAGTTTGCGACCAGCGATCCACAAAGTTTTTCATCGTTCCTGACATGCTGTACCAATAAATAGGCGTAGAAAATATCAGAATGTCATGTGGTAGAATTCGATCAATGATGGAGTTATAGTCATCATTGATGTCCTGAAATCCTTCTGGTGCATGCCGCTGATCTTCGATTGATTTAATTTCATAATCCCTGAGATATATTTTTTCCGCCGCCAATCCTTGAACGGCGAGTTCAGTTAGAATTTCTGTATTACCGTTATGGCGGGTCCCGCCGTAAATAACTGCTATTGACATACTTGATTCGCTCCTTTATGGGTTAGTTTAGATTCAATATTTGTTTTACCATACATTTAAATCTTTTTAAAATCAATCTCGGTAATTACTAATTCAACAAGACCAAGCCTGCTCCGGCTGAACTGGAATTTGTGCTATACACAACATTGTGACTTTTTGTTAATTTTCCCTCTGGTAAGCCTAGTTCGTGGTACTTATGGTGGTATCTCACTAAGGAAGTTCAGATCTTATCTAAGAATCTGCTTATTTTCCGTTTAGATTTACTTCCTAGTCCCCTTTTTGAGGGAATTTTCCTCTTATCCGTCAATTTGAATGATTTACCCGTCTAAAATGAAAATTTACCCGTCTACTTTTCCATTTTACCCGTCTACTTTTCATATTTACCCGTCACTTTTCCTATTTTACCCGTCAATCCTTCCAGAAGTTCAATGAAGAGTTTTCCGTTAGTTGCAAAATACCATTTATAAAAGGTCTATCTCCTAAAAGAACCAACCTATCCTTCCATATTTGCTAAATTGTCCTCTCTTCTATCAAAATCATTGAAGTAATTTGTTTCATGTAATATAACTAGTAATGTCTAATACTTTTATGGAGTCGGTGTTGATGATGAAAGCTCTTTTTTTCGACTTGGACGATACGTTATACGACCAACTGCAACCCTTTCAAGAGGCTTATGATAGGACTTTTTCAGCTATTACGGATATTCCCATTCTAGATTTATTTAAAAAAAGCAGAGAATATAGTGATAAAGTTTTTACACTGACAGAGTCGGGAAAAATGCCATTAGAAAAGATGCATCAATATAGAATGATAAACTCTTTTCAGGATTTGGGATATACCATTACGGCTGAAGAGGCAGATGCATTTCAAAGTGTATACAAAGAACAGCAATATAAAGTTTCCCTTGTTCCTGAAATGAAAAGGATCCTACATTATTTAAGATCGAAGGACATTCCTGCTTATGTTATTACAAATGGTCCCTCACCCCATCAGTGGTTAAAATTAGAATCATTGGATCTATTTCATTGGATACCAAAGTCGAATATCTTCATATCGAGTGAA
>Ga0213823_1000503_pt1 | contig 32362 bp, 25 predicted proteins | sample MC6MC0907MG_FD_179887 | JGI IMG/M metagenome (GOLD analysis project Ga0213823, IMG submission 179887) | Enriched soil aggregate microbial communities from Iowa State University, Ames, United States - MC6-MC0907-MG | ecosystem: Environmental > Terrestrial > Soil > Unclassified | place: USA: Iowa...
ACGCATTGGATATGCTAGTCATCCGAACCGGTCAATTGATGACAGGAGACTTTCACTCCATAAGATTCTCAGCCTTGACGGCTGCTCCACCTAACTGTCTACGCTTAAAGACTAAAGTTACCTTTAGTCCTCCAAGACTCGCTACGAGCGAATGGCTAGTTCTTACTCGACGAGAATCCCACCCGCTATATGATACGACCTAGGCTCGGCCGCACAAGCACCCTTTAGTTGAAGTTAATATCTTTACATTTATCACTATTTCGTTAGATTCTATATTTAGCAGATACTACGAGTTTAGGGGGTGGAAATTAGGAATCCTACAAATTATATGTTACAATTGTGTTTACCATTTGATTTACTGTTTTCATGTTCCCTACTCATAAGTTTAACATCCCTTTATTGTTAGTTTTCGAGAAAGTTCTTTGAAGTGGTTCTAAAAAATTGTAAAGTGCATTCATTAGTTCCTTTTCATCCTTATTTGTGCATAAAAAACCATACTCAGACATTTTATTCGTTATTTATCTTCATAAATTATCTGCCATTTTTCTTTCTTCTTTCCAGTTTATTAGAGTGTTTACAATCATTCAAACAAACTGAAATCAACAGAGTCGAATCCGTTGGTAACTGCGTTCTAATCGATTAATGGCCAACATATTGTTTGAGTACTTTGAAAAGTGGCTGTATGTAGCCAAAGACAATAGTTGTAAGTCCGTTATTTCAATATTCTCAACTCCTAACATCTATATCCCACTTTCTATCATTAAGTTGCCAACTGACAATAAAACTGGAGTAGATATAATTATACATAATTGAGTGTACAAACAAGAATTATATCTTGAGTATATAATGGTAGTAAATTACTATTAGAGTCAGTAGCAAACTTTCCTCTTTAGAAAACTAAAAAATATTTATTCTTAGGTTTAGATATACTAAAGAGAAAGAAGATAATAGGTTATGATAGGGGAAAACAGGTGAAGATACGTGCAGCTTATTTAGAAGAATTGCTTTATTCTTATGATTTAAAAGAAATACTGGAATATCTCCCGACAGAGTTAAGGATCAAAATAGGTAAGTTTGTCAAATCCAAAGATGCTTGGCGTTCACTTGTCGCGCAATTACTAATTCGCACTTCAATCATGGAAACCTTTAGAGTGAGACCTAATGAGTTTCTTCTAACAACAAATAAATATGGGAAGCCTTTTTGGGAACAAAATCCAGATTATTACTTTAATGTGTCTCATTCTGGTGATTGGATTGTTTGTGTCACCGCACCTTGTCCAGTGGGAATAGATATTGAAAAAATTGAGGATATAGATATTAGCATATCAGAAAAGATTTTCTCTAAACTGGAGGTTGCTACGTTGAATTCTCTGCCTGCAGAAGAAAGGAATCTCTTCTTTTATGATTTATGGACACTAAAAGAAAGCTATATAAAAGCTATTGGAAAAGGGTTATACCATCCATTAGATACCTTTTCTATCATAAAGAGCGAAGGAAGGATTTCTTTAGTTGATAATGGGAATGAATGGTATTTTCAGCAATATAGTATAGATTCCCAATATAAAATGTCTGTTTGTTCACAAAAGAATGATTTTTCCAAAAAAATTGACATAACTCCTGGCGTTAAAGTAGTTGAGAATTATCTTCATAGGTGCAAACTTGAGGAAATAACTCAAAAGTCTCAAACCCAAATTTTACGAACATAAATATACTTAATCCTGTTCGTACAAACCTCAGCAATTTTCAGCCTATATTCCTTAAAAATAGTTTCTATTAATTCTCTCTTGTCTTTCCAATTATTATGTTAGAATTTGTGTATTCAACAATACCATGTCATTCTTTGTATCGTCATATGCCAAATAAATATAAATCAGCATTTCCACTCCATACTTCGGGCATTTCCGTTTGAAATTTCCAGAAATCAGAAATAGACCGCCCTAATGGTAACGGTCTATTTCTGATCGATTCGTCCTCTAGGTAAGCACCCATTCTCTCATTCGCATGTGTCCAATAATGGGAGGTCAGCCCGCAACTCTTCACACTTACCCACTGATTGTATACCTTTTAATCTTTTCATCGGCTATTTCTTGTAATTTATCTTTATCTTTAATAATAATTTCGCCTGGAGTTGCATCTTCAAGGATATCATCCATTTCACTCAACGGTTTATACCTGATCCCTATTAAGCCCCAGACAAATAATACTGCTCCAGCAATTAACAGACTAAGTCTCATTTCGCGGCCTGCACCTGTGCCTAAAATCATGTTTACGATTGGTGAATCAAATACACTAGATGTCAGTACAGACGCGAATACATCATCGGCTAATATAGCTGCGACAATATAGCTGATCGGTGCTAATAGAGCCACCAGCATACGGTTCACAGCAAATACACGTCCTTGCAATTCCAGTCCAACCTTAACCTGTATCAATGACTGCCAATGAATATTTGTAATAGTTATAGCCAAAGAGGATCCGAACAAAGCAATAGCCGCAAAAATAGGTAGTGGTCTTATTCCTGCAATCATAATTGAAATTGCTAACGGAATTACAAAACCAACCATCCCTTTTGCTCTTTTACTCATACCGCCAGTTATTAACATAGCTATAGCTCCGCAGAGAACTCCAATTCCTGAAAATGCATTAATAATCCCCAACATTGATGAATTCGTGAAGGAAAGGATGAGCGGTGTCATTGTAACCAGAAAAATACTCAGTAAAAAGTTGACTACAACAAAAAATACAACCATTGCAACCAAACTTTTTCTTTTCACGATAAAATTCCAGCCACCCATTAACTCCTTGCGAATAGGTTCCTCTAATCTTGTAAACATGGTATCCGGAAATCTCAAAAAGAGCAAAACTACCACGGAAACTGCGAATGTTACAAAATCAATGAGTACAAGCCCTTCAAAACTTATAGAATCCATAAATACGCCACCGCAGACTGGTGCCAGTATTCCTCCTATCGCAACGGAAAATTGAGAAACACTATTTGCCTGTGGCAGGTACATCTTTGGCGTAATCTGCGTAATTGCTGCCATATACGCCGGTTGCCTGAAGCAGTTTGCAACAGATGTAATGATTGTAAATACATATACTTGCCAAATTTGAAGCTCATTACCATATAACAATATAAGCAAACTTAAGGAGCATATTGCTAAAACCAAATCACTGATAATTAGAATTACACGTCTGTCAAACCTGTCTACAATGGCACCTGAAAACGGAAGAACCAAAATAGTAGGAAGCATTCCCAAGAGAAACATTATGGCAAATTCCGATAGTGCCTGGGTTTGATTGAAGATCCATATACCCGTTGCGAACGTAGATAAGATTGTGCCTATTTCAGAAATTATCTGCACTAAGGCAACCATCAAAAATAAATTCATACTTGGAACTACTTGCTTTTTCGCATGTGCTTTCAAACTTACTATTTTTTCTTTGCTTTCATTCGTTTTCTTGGTTTCATTCGTTTTCTTGGTTTCAGATACCTTAGAAGAACGCTCCTTCCATACGTCAACCTTCTCTTTAATAATTTCAACTAGCTCCGCTACTTGGTTTTTAAAGAAAAAATGTCCTGCATGCTTGATTGTTTTTAAATCCACATTTTCACTAAAGTGCCCCCATTCCTTATATCTTTCCTGATAAAATTCCGTAGCCCTATCGCCCTCTCCAATGACGCATGTGATTGGAGCATTAAATTTCGTATTTTTCTTGCTGTTATAGTGCTTTGTATACCATTTTACACATTCCTTTGCATCATGCTTCAAATTCCTAAGAACAAATTCTGTTTCATCAGGACTAAATTCACTATTTAAACCTCCAATCATTTTCAACATGTCTCGATTGCCCTTGTCCGTCAACTGAGTGGGGAATATTTTCTCCCACATGTTGAAAAACATATTGGAAATACGTGGTGTCGGGAACATAGCCCCAACAAAAACCCCATCAACCTGAATGCCCGCCTCTTCCAGTTTAGGAGCAAGAAGTACCGACATGGTTGCACCCAGACAATGTCCATAAAGAACTACAGGCCCCTTAACCTTTTGTATGATTTCCTCTAAGCAACGAGCTGCGCTCTCCTCAATTGAAACCAATTCTTCATCGGGGCAACTGTAGTCATGGCCTGGAAGCTCAACAGCATAAAGCGAATAATTCTTCGGTAGGGAATTGGCTAAAGGTTGATAAGATATCGCGCTTCCTCCCCCGTAAGGAAAGCAAATGAGTGATACAACTTTATTTTTTTCATCAACAGGTTTTGTAAGCTCATGCAGCATAGTTCTATTATTTGCTACATCTTTTGATAAATAAGCTACCAATTCACGAACCGTTGAATTCTTAAACAGCTCCATTACCCCTAAGTTGTTGCTAATGCTTCTTACCAGCTTAATGGCTTTAAAAGAATCTCCACCTAAATCAAAGAAATCGTCATCAATGCCTATTTTCTCAATTCCTAGTATGTTGGCCCAAATTTCAGCCATTTCAATTTCTTCTTTGTTCCTTGGTGCGATAAAGCCTTCATCCGAATCTCTTTGGAGCATATCAGGTTCAGGAAGTGCAAAACGGTCAACCTTACCATTGGTAGTCAACGGTATAGACTCAAGCTGAACAAATTTAGCCGGAACCATGTATTGGGGAAGTTGTTTCTTTACGTATTCCTTTAATCCCGCTTCACTATATTTCTCATCACTGTTTGTCTTTGGAACAATGTACGCAAATATTCTGTTTTCACCCGCGCTATCCTCGCGAACTAGTACGACTGAGTCTTGAACTGAAGGGTGTCTCTTGATCGTAGCCTCAATCTCCCCTATTTCAATGCGGTAGCCTCTGATTTTTACTTGATGGTCTATACGGCCTATAAATTCTATGTTCCCATCGGCCCGCCATTTTACAAGGTCTCCTGTCTTATACATCCTTTCCCCTGGGGCAAATGGATTTGCTACAAATTTTTCTTCTGTCATCTCCGGGTTATTGAGATAACCTCTTGCCAGTCCGTCCCCTGCTATACATAGTTCTCCTGCTACCCCTAACGGCTGAGGATTATTATCTTTGTCCAAGACGTATACACGATAATTGACTAACGGACGACCAATAGGAATAGTGTTCAACAGATCAAGACGCTCACGGTCAATCAAGAAGGCTGTCGTGTCAACGCAGCATTCGGTTGGCCCGTATATATTGGTTATCTCAGGCTTTCTCTCACCGCAAAGTGTGAATAAGTCTTTAACTGTTTGAACGGTTAATTCTTCTCCGCCAAATATAAAATGCTTGACGGTCATATCCTTTATTTTTTCTCTGTTATCACTCAATATCAATTTAAGATGAGACGGCGTTCCATCTGAAACATCTATTGAGTTATCAATGTAGTATTCTACAAGTTTTTCCCCTATAGTTCTGTACTCTTCCGGGATAATATGCAGGCAGTCACCTCTCAACAAACTGGCAAATATCTGCTTGACTGAAGCATCAAAAACATATTGTGCAACCAAAGCTACATGTAATGGCCCGGTATATCGATCATAAATTATTTTACCTAGCCCTGTAACAAGGTTAATAACGTTTCCATGCTGGATCATAACTCCTTTTGGCTTGCCCGTTGAACCAGAGGTATAGATTACATAGACAAGATCATTGGGATTGTTTACTATTTCTAAATTAGTTTTATTGCCTTGATATAGTTGTTCGTCTTCTAAATCTAATGCAATTCCATCAAACTGTATCGTATGCACCAGATGTTTTTGTGTCAGCAACAGGGTAGTTTTACTATCCTCCAGCATATATTTTATCCTGTCATTCGGATATTCCGGAGAAATTGACAAATAGGCTCCCCCAGCCTTTATTATTCCCATGATTCCAACCATCATCTCAACTGATCTATCCACCATTATTCCGACGATTGTGTCTGCCTTTACACCTTTACCTCTTAACACTCCTGCCAATTGATTGGCTTTCTCATTTAGTTCCCTATAGGTTAATTTCCTATCTTCATATACTACTGCTATATTGTCCGGTGTCTTTTTTACTTGTTCCTCAAAGACTTCGCAGATGGTTTTATCCATGGGATATTGTGTTTTCGTGTTATTGAAATCGACTACTATTTCCTTCTTCTCTTCCTCTGAAAGCATCTCTATTTTGCATAGCTGTATTTCCGGATTCTCTGTTACTGCCTTTACTATATTCTTAAAATGCTCAATCATTCGTTCTATGGTTTCTCTCTTAAACAGCTTGGTACAATACTCTAACTCAAAGCGTATTTCCTCCCCTTTTTCTTCTGCTCCTAATGTTATATCAAACTTGGAAACGCCTCTTTCAAATTGAAGCTGTTTAATTCTTGACTCATCAAGCTCAATTTCTTTAGCATCCGTATTCTGTAGCACAAACATCGTGTCAAATAATGGATTTCTACTTAAATCTTTTCGTAGATTTAGATTTTCCACCAATCGATCAAATTGATAATTTTGATTTTCATATGCGCATAAGGCATTTTTCTTTACTTCCTGTAGAAATCCAGCAAAGGTTTTCGTTCTTCCAGGATAGTTTCTCATGGCAAGAGTGTTTACGAACATTCCTACCATATGTTGCAGATCAGCATGCGGTCTACCCGATATCGGTGAACCTACTACGATATCTTCTTGTCCGCTATACTTTGAAAGCAATACATTGTAGGCTGACAGTAACGTCATATACAAGGTTACTTCCTTAGTCTTGCATATGTTCTTTAGCTTTTCTGTTACATGCTTGTCCAGACTGAAGCCTATGCTTTCCCCTTCAAAACTCTGAAAACTAGGTCTCGGATAATCAATTGGCAATTTCAATACAGGTATTTCATCGCTGAATATCTTTGTCCAATATTCTTCTTGTTTTTTCATAGCCTCGGATTCTATCATTTTATGTTCCCAGGCAGAATAATCCTTATACTGTACTTTCAGCTCTTCTAAATCTTCACCTTTATACAGCTTCGTGAATTCCTCCAAAATAATGCCCATGGAAGTACCGTCAGATATGATGTGATGCATATCAATCATTACAACATGCTTCTCTGTTGCAAGCTTAATAAGCTTCACCCTTAGCAAGGGAGCTTTTGCTAAATCAAAGGGTTTTACGAATTTTTCCGCCTCAGAGGTGACCATCTCTTCAGAGTCTGTGTTTCTCCCTTCGTATTCCACTCTAAATTCAACAGCTTCATGAATTTTCTGCTTTATTTCTCCATCTTCCACTTCAAAGCAGGTTCTGAAGGCTTCATGTCTTTGCACAAGCTTGGCAAAGCTTTCCGATAGCTTATCTTTATCCAGTTTGCCTTCGAAAACCAATACATACGGGATATTGTAACTGATTTCTTCCTTCGAGAACTGATGTAAGGCAAACAATCTCTTTTGAGACGAGGATACCTCATAGAGTTGCCTTTCTTCTACAGCTTCTATCGGTGAATATTCAGCTTCCTTGGTATTTCCTATATATTCTGCCAGCTCTCTTACCGTTGGGTTTTTAAATGTTTCATCTACAGATATTTCAGCCAGTAAGTCTCTTTGTACAATTGCTGCCATTTTTATGGCCTTTAATGAATGTCCTCCCAAGATAAAGAAGTTGTCATTTATTCCCACTTTCTCTACCCCAAGCACTTCCTGCCATATCTTCGCCAATTTCTCTTCTATTTCGTTTCTTGGTGCTTCATATTCTGTCCCTGTTTCCATGCTTCCATCAGGTTCGGGTAACGCCTTCCTGTCAACCTTACCGTTTGGTGTCAACGGAAATCTGTCCAATTGTACAAAGTATGGCGGTATCATGTAGTCCGGCAATACCTTCGATAAATATTCTCTTAGCTCGCCTACCGTTAGTTCTTTGTCTCCTACTATGTAGGCACATAGGTACTTGCTTCCGCCTTCTCCTCTTGCTACTACTACTGCTTCCTTTACGTTTGGATAGCAAAGCAGCTGGTTTTCTATCTCTCCCAGTTCGATCCTGAAGCCCCGTATCTTTACCTGGTGATCTATCCTCCCCAGGTATTCTACGTTGCCATCAGGCAGCCATCTTGCCAGGTCTCCTGTTCTGTACATTCTTGTTCCCGGTACAAAGGGGTTAGGCACAAACCTCTCTGCTGTCAACTCCGGTTTGTTTATATACCCTGTTCCTAAACTATTACCAGCTATACACAGTTCTCCTGGTTGTCCAACTGTAAGCAACTGATAATCTTTATTGACAATATACAGCTTTACGTTATCAATTGGTTTACCTATCGGTACTACTTCTATATTTTTTATCTGTTCATTCGGTATTCTGTAGTATGTCGCTATATCCGTACACTCTGTCGGGCCATAGGTGTTTACTATCTCCGCCTGATAGTATGGTGTATCTATCCAGCTTAACAATTTAGGGATGTTTATTGGTTCACCGCCTAAAAATACCCACTTCAAATGCCTTAATTCATGATAGTCCGATGATGTATCAACGACTAACTGAAATGCACTAGGAGTACAATTCACGATCGTGATTTTTTGCTCGTCCATCAGTGTAAGAACATTTTTATAGCTGTAAATCTTTTCTGGAAGCACGATCAGCCTCCCCCCTTTTATGAGGGACGCGTAAAGATTCTTTTGAGCTAAATCGAAACCTACAGGTGCTATTAAGAGGATGTTGTCGCTTTCATTTATTTCAAAATCCCTTGTAAACCAGTTCATAAGGTTAGTAAAAGAATCGGCTCTTACCGTGGCTCCCTTTGGGTTCCCAGTAGAACCTGAGGTATAGATAAGGTACATCTGTCTATCTGGACGATACTTGAGATTCAAATTACCTACGGATTCTTCGGACGTTTCCAGAGTTTTTTCTATCCCTACTACTTTTATACCCAATCCTTCCGTCTGCTTACTGTAGCTTTCCTGTGTCAACAAAATGCCTGCACCGCTATCCTGTAGCATATATTCAATTCTATCTGTTGGGTATTGCGTATCTATAGGCAGATATGTTCCTCCGGCCTTCAACACTCCAAGTATACCTATGAGAAGTTCAGCAGATCTGGAAATTAAAATACCTACTGTTTTATTCTCCTCTATTCCCTCATTTCTCAAAGTTCTTGCAACCTGATTCGCCTTGCTGTTTAGCTCCCTGTAAGTAAGTTCCTTATCTTCATATACTATTGCTACATTATCCGGTGTCCTTTCAACTTGCTCCTCAAACAACTCATGAATAGATTTGCTCCTTGGATATTCTGCAAAGGTGTCATTGAATTCATGCAGTAGCTTATGTCTCTCTTCCTCTGCAAGCATGTCTATTTCACATAGTTTTATTTCCGGATTCTCTGTTACTACCTTTATTATGTTGATATAATGTTGAATTACTCTTTCTATGGTTTCTCTCTTAAATAGCTTGGTGCAATATTCTAAATTAAATTTTATTTCTTCCCCTACTTCTTCTGCTTCCAAAGTCATATCAAACTTTGATACTTTACCTTTATACGCATATTCTCTTATGCTTATATTTTCAAGTTCAATTTCTTTCGTATCCGTATTCTGTAGCACAAGCATCGTATCAAACAACGGATTCCTGCTTACATCTTTTCTTAGATTTAGTGCTTCCACCAATCTATCAAACGGATAATTCTGATTTTCATATGCACGTAATGCATTTTTCTTTACTTCTCCTAGAAATTCAGCAAAACTTTTCTTTCCTTCATGGTAGTTTCTCATAGCCAAGGTATTTACAAACATACCCACTACTCCCTGCAAATCATCATGGGATCTGCCTGCTGTCGCTGAACCCACGACTACATCTTCCTGTCCACTGTATTTGGCTAACAATATATTGTAGGTAGATAATAAAGTCATGTACAAGGTTGCTCCGTTATCCTTACCTACTTTCTTCAGCTTTTCTGTTAGTCTCTTGTCTAGTCTAAAGCCGATACTTTCCCCTTCAAAGCTTTGAAGAGCTGGCCTTTGATAATCCATTGGTAAATCTAGTACTGGTATGCCATCACTGAATATCTCTGTCCAATATTTTTCATGTTTTTTCATTGCCTCGGATTCCAGCATTTTATTTTCCCAGGCAGAATAATCCTTATACTGTACGCTTAGCTCTTCTAAGCTTTCACCTTTATACAGCTTTGTGAATTCCTCCATAAAAATACCCATGGAAGTACCGTCTGATATGATGTGGTGCATATCAAAAATTAACATATGCTTCTCTGCTGCAAGCCTAATAAGCTTCACCCTTAAAAGGGGCGCTTTTGATAAATCAAAGGGTTTTACGAATTTCTCTACTTCACACTTAATTATTTCTTCTGAATCTGTGTTTATTTCTTCGTATTCCACCTTATATTCAACAGTTTGATGGATTCTCTGCATGATTTCTCCAGCTTCCAATTCAAAGGAAGTTCTGAAGGCTTCATGTCTTTGGACAAGCTTTCTCAAGGCTTCTTCAACTTTATTTCTTTCCAGCCCGCCTTCTAAAAGCAATACGAAGGGTAGATTATAATTGGTCTCCTGTTTTGAAAACTGATGTAGGGCAAACATTCTTTTTTGAGCCGAGGATACTTCATACAGTTCCTTTTCTTCTACAACTTCTATGGGTGAATATACAGCTTCTTTCGTTTTCCCTATATATTCTCCCAGCTCTCTTACAGTCAGATGGCTAAATATTTCACCTACAGATATATCAGCATTTAGCTCTCTTTGTATCATTAACACAATTTTTATAGCCTTTAATGAATGTCCTCCTAAAGTGAAGAAGTCATCGTTTATTCCGATCCTGTCTACTTCTAATACTTCATTCCATATTTTCACAAGCTTTTCTTCTACTTCATTTCTTGGAGCGATATATTCCACTCCTGTATCGATTTCTCCGTCCGGATCTGGCAGTGCCCTTCTATTTATCTTGCCATTGGGTGTTACAGGCATTTTTTCTATTTGCATAAAATATGTCGGTATCATATAGTTCGGTAAGCTTTGAGACAGGTTTTTCCTTAACTCTGGTACTGTTATCTCTTCTTCGGATACAATATAGGCACATAAGTACTTATTTCCTTGTCCATCCTGTTTATCCAGCACAACTGCCTGCTTAATTCCTTCATATTTCAGTAACTGACTTTCGATTTCTCCAAGTTCGATTCTATAGCCCCTTATTTTTACCTGGCTATCTATCCTGCCCAGGAATTCTATGTTTCCATCGGTCAGCCATCTTCCTAAATCTCCTGTTTTATATATATATGTGCCTGATTTAAAAGGATTTTCTATGAATTTTTCCTTACTTAAATCTTCATTATTTAAATATCCCCTTGAAATACCGCTACCTGATAAACATATCTCTCCTGGAACGCCTATTGGCTGAAGATTATTATTTTTATCAACAATATATATCTTTGTGTTACTTATTGGTCTTCCAATTGGTATATTTTCATATTCCCGATCTATCTTAAAGCTTGTCGATACAACAGTATACTCTGTCGGGCCATAGTTATTGTATATCACATAGTTCTTATTCTCTGTATATCTGAGCGTATCAGCTCCCGTTAATAATCTCCGTAACGAATTATTTTCCAATCTTATAAATTGTTCAAAAACTTGAGTCGGCATGAAGCCTATTGATATTTCGTTCTCCTCAAAGTATTTATTTAACTTATTGACATCAAGTTTCAATTCGTCACTGATGATATGTATGGAAGCACCAGATATAAGATACGGGAATATCTCCCATACAGAAGCATCAAACCCGACTCCTGCGTATTTTGCTGCTTTATCAGATTCATCTACTTCATAATAATTGTTATGCCAAAAGCACAAATTTACTAAGCTAGTATGTTCTACCATAACTCCCTTAGGCTTTCCTGTAGATCCGGAGGTATATATCACATAGGCTAATGCATTTGAGCTATTTACACTTTGTAGATTATCTCCTTCCGTTGAATATTCTTCTTCATTGTTCAGGTTGATTATTTCTCCCCTAAAATCTATTTCCAACAAATCCTTTTGTGCAAGTAATATGCTTGTTCTGCTGTCTTCAAGCATATATTGTATCCTTTCCTTAGGATACTTGGTGTCTATAGGCAGGTATCCTCCACCCGCTTTTAGCGTTGCCATTATTCCGATCAGCATTTCTATCGATGGCTCTGCCATTATTCCTACAATGCTGTCCGGCACTACACCTTTATACCGCAGCACCCTTGCCAATTGATTCGTTTTCTCATTCAGTTCTCTATAGGTTAATTTCTTATCTTCATAAACTACTGCTATGTTATCCGGTGTCCTTTCAACTTGCTCCTCAAATAACGCAGATATTGTTTTATCTTTGGGGAATTCTGCCTTGGTGTCATTGAAATCTACTAAAATCTTCTTCTTTTCTACATCTGAAAGCATGTCTATTTCGCACAGTTTAATTTCCGGATTTTCTGTTACTGCTTTTAATATATTGATAAAATGTTCATAAAATTTTTCAATTTCATTGTTATCGAAAAGGCTTTCGTTAAATTCGATTCTCCCATTTATACCTTGCGAAATTTCACTAAATCTAATCCATATACCAAACTTAAGTTCTTTTAACAAAGGAATTTCCTTCAGCATAGTCACAGTATCAAAGATAACATTGTGATAATTGTCTGCTTTATTAAAACCACCCGAAAATTCAGAAAACCGAATGTTTGCTTCCTCACTTGCACTTCTAAAAGTTTCATTTTCATTTATCGCATTCTTAATAAAAGCATATCTGTATTGATTACTGGTATTCTCAGTTGAAACTATATTTTCAATAATATTTTCTTCTTCACGAGTATACTTAAACAATAAAATTGTAAATGCAGTAAACAAAAGGGTGTTCACTGAATTCTTATCTTTTTCGGCAATTGCTTTAATTCTGTTTGTAAGCGAAGTATTAATCGTAAAATTCATACTTCCTGGAGAGAACTCTATCTCTGTACTATTCTCAATGTAACTTCCTAAAGTAATACCTTCACTTAAAAATCTTTTCACTGATGTTTCACCATCCCATACATTTTATTTCAACATACAGATAATCTTTATTCTGCCTATTTCTATAAAATATGCACACAATAGCATATATTATCGAGTATATTTCACTTCTTCATACCAGTTGCTCAATGGTGCTATTAGCTCGATAGCCCGTTTATCCCATCCTATCCTTATTTTGTCCACCTCCCATCTTTACTCATTAATAAATGCTTGGTAAAAAAATGTATTTACTTAATTCAACACAAATTTTCAAAATCCTTCTATTTTAGTAATTAAACGACATAAAACTACAATGCCCCTACGAGCTACATCCCAATATGAACCTAATATCGTCAGTATAAGAAAAATAGAAGCTCAAGTTGAATTGATGCTTGAACTTCTATAGTGTTTTTCTAGGTAAATGTGGTATCCGAGTACTATTCCTTAGTTAACAACGCACAGCATTCCACATGACTAGAGTATTTAGAATAGACAAATTCACTTTTGAGCGGTGTTCACTTATTACCACCTGTAGTAACTAGCCATACATCAAAATGCTCCTTACCAAAAAACAGATAATTTCTTACCTTAATTTTAAGAAACGAAATCAATGGGTCTAGTAACAACAATGGATATGGATGGAAATGGCTGATCCGGCGGCTAAAATCGATAAAGTGGGGACATTCTCTACTATTCAGCCTTGGCAATTTGATGAAACAATGAGATTCCGTGATTATTACATAAGCGAAGGAATGTAGATTAATGAAAACAAGGTGCCTGTGAGTGGGGTTTTTTGTTTTTTATGAAAAATAAAAAACAGACTCTAAAAAAGAGTCTGTCCATGTTTGGCATTATAATTAAGCCTTACGAACGTTAGCTGCTTGTGCTCCACGTTGACCTTGCTCAACCTCAAAAGTCACTTCTTGACCTTCTTCTAAAGTTTTAAAGCCTTCGCCTTGAATCGCTGAGAAATGAACGAATACGTCTTCTCCACCTTCACGCTCGATGAATCCGAAGCCTTTTTCGCTGTTAAACCATTTTACTTTACCGTTTTCCATTTTTGTTGCCTCCTAGTGTGTTTTCCACACAATGTATTACTATCCTTGCTCTCAGTGATCATCAAGAAGAAGTTGAAACTTATGCTATCATTTACACCGAACAAAAATAATCCCTATTAGAATATCATTGATTAATTGTATTTGCAAAGTAAGTAATGAGTCTGCCGCCGCACTCCATCTTCAACTCAAGCACCCGTTACTTTAAGTCCAATATTTTCCCAATTATATATAAAGATCCACAATTATCTTCTAAATGTTATATGAACATCTCTACAGTTTATTTCATTTTTCTCGAAGGCTTGGTTAATTTTCGAGACTTTTCTCATATGAATTACATAATTCTGTCATTACTATATTTCTATAATAATAAGAAATGTTAAAATATTTCTGATAGAGAATGATTAACAAAGGTTACAGAATGATCCCTAACTTTTATAAGGAGTTGAGAACTTGGTAGACATAATATGTTAAGCTATTTTTATTATGAACGGGGCTTTCGGTGGCATTGATAACTTTGACTTGTTACGGTGGGTGATTTTCATCGGCGTGGACTACTTGTTATTTATTTTATAGGCAGGCGAAGGTATAAATAATGGCATAAAAGCAATGTACTTCTGGGGATTTATTGCAATAATAATATTATTTAACCCTATTTTTCCAGTGTATCTGTATAACCGTTAGATATGGATTGTTATCGACCTTTTTGTGGCAATTAATAATAAAACCTAATCTAATTAATTCCTACAAAACGGAAAAAATTTAGTTATTAATTTTTATACTTACTAAATATCCTCTGTAAATAGTTTTTTAATGAAATAATTATTCTGGGAGGTTAATGTTGAAAAATTTTATAGATTATTATTTTTTATTGGGTATTGATTTTAATGCAACTAAAGAAGAAATCAAATCTGCCTATCGTAGCAAAGTTAAGATTTATCATCCAGATGCTGGAGGGAGCGAAGTTGCATTCACGCTTATCAAAGAAGCATATGATACCCTTTACGATGAACATAAGAGAGAAAGATACGATTTCTTGTATAAAATACAGTCAAATGCGAACAATCCAGAACCTGAAAATAACAAACAAACGAATTATGAACAGAGAAACGAGTCTGAAAATATAAGAGAACAGAAATATGAACAGAGAACTTAATCTGTTAAGCCGAACTCTAAAAGACATTTTACTGATCAGTTTCATTGGAAAAAATTTTTATTAACAATAGCTTGTTTTATTTTGTTTGTAGTTACCCCGATAATACTTTTTTATACTTTTGGAAATAATTCTAATATAGAAAAAACGGATTAAAAAGAACAACTTTCGCCTTTTGAAGAAGAGGATAAAACTACTACTGAAGATACTACATATAAAGACATTTGGGGTTTTCCATCAAATGGCCATTTTTTTCAAGAGTTTGATATCAATCCATTAGATTTTAAGGGCCTTAAAACAAATGTTACTGGTATTACATTGACAAATTCTGCTCAGGAACAAGATGGTGTCACTTCACCATATTATGGGAGACCTCTTGCTAAACTGAATGTAGATATTGAAAATACAAGGAATACTCCTGCGGTTACGAATATTTGTAGCACCGAGGCTAAAGTGATTTTTGATAATGGTAATGATGAGGTTTTAGGATGCGAACTTGTGTCCAAAAATTTTTCTGGAGTAATTCCAGCATCTTCTAAAATGATAGTTGATTTATGGTTTTTCCCTACTAATTTTAAAATAATAGGGTTGGACACAGTACTCAGAGCAAAACTAACCTGGAGGGATTATGATCCTGAGACTAATCAACCCAATGATTTGGAAATCTCTCTTCCTATTCAACCATAACTATTTTGAAGCCAATAATAAGGAGATCCTCTAACACAAAACGACTCTTCAACGTTTTGATGCGGTAACGAAGCTTTATTGAATTATCCTGCCCGTTAGCACAAGAAGAAAGCCACCAAAAAGGCAGCTTGAAATCTTAAACTCAAGCACCCGTTACTCTTCAATAAGGATTCAGTTGCTTGTTTTATCCAATCATTTATATCCTCATCATTATGAAGATAGGTTGTCGGTGAATCTAATATGTCTATTCCACTTAATAAAATTAGCAAATCCCAAACATCTTTATCATCAATATTTGGATTATCAGCCATCACATAAAACGAAGCCCAATCGGAAACTTCTTCCCTTGTCATTTCACCAATAAGAGCTAATTTTAATCTTTTTATTATTTCACTTATAGTTGGTTGATTCATTCTACACCATCCCGACTATCCTAAACTCAAGCTAACCGTTTGTTTAAGTATTTTTCTTCACATTCTTGCTGGAAATTATGTTGTCTCATAACAAAAGCCACCAGTATATCGGCAGCCTTATTTTTAGCAACTCCCGTATATTTCTGTTCCACACAGTATGGTGAATCCAATAGAATCAAAGAACAGCTAAACCTTGCGACCCAAAGTAAGGAAAGTTAGTCCAGGCAGCAACCTGCAATCTTACTAAACTACCATCATCTTGGATATTAAATACTGACACTGTACCCTGATTTCCGTTAAGGGTGTAAAAATGCCGTCCATCTTTACTCACTCCAACATCCATCGGAAGACCTGGTGCTGTACCTGGCGGTGTACTGGTAATATGCCTTACCACCGACAGTGCTCCATTGGGATCGATTTGGTAGGTGGAGATGGTGCCGCTTAAGGTGTTCGTAGTATATGCAAAACGTTCATCCCTCGTTGTTACAACCCAACAAGCAGTCTTATATCCGTTTGGTACAGATCCGCTTATCACATGAAGTATACCGTCGTTGCTTAATGAATAAGATGACAGCGCATTTGAAACTGCTTCTGTAACTAAGAGGATTCCAGAGGAAAGAAAATAAACGCCCAATGGTCCTTGACCGTAAGAATCATTAACGATTGGTCCTGTAACCGTACCATTTTTATTTACATGGAATACACTGAGATGGTTTGATGTAAGCTCGGAGACAATAATTTTACTGCCATCTGGAGTGAAGAGAACCTGTGCCGGCTGTGCATTGAAGGTACTGAGAGAATGGGTGGATCCAGGAATAGGAGTAAGGCTTCCGTTATCACTTATGTGAAAACCAGTGATATTTGATGCAAAATTGTTTGCGGCATCACCTACATTGGAAACATAGAGAAGATTACCTAACACATCTACGCTATTGGGCTGGGCACCTCCTGATGGCTTTACATCCACTAAAACGGGTGCTCCGCTGTCGGTTATGATGAAACTACTGATACTATGGCTGCCTGCGTTAACTGCAAGTAGGAAACGTCCATCACGGGACAAAGTTAGGGCGCCTTGTGACGCTAAGGGGTCAACGCCATCGTTTGCTGTTGCAGTGGAAACTTCCTTTGTACCAGTACCTCTTCCATAAGTTGAGTAGGAACCCACAAAGGTGAGCATTCCATTCATGTCCATGTAAAAGGCAATGATTTGATTCATTACTTCATTGTTGGTCATCATATACACCATACTCGTACGTGCACGAAAATAATTGTTCATTATCTGCATTTTAAGACTCTCCTCCTTTCATAATTTTATATGGTTCTTTTTCCATTTAAATTCCCCAAACGGATGTAAATTGGTTTACAAACATATCCCACTAACCTGACCCGCTCCATAAGAAAGAGGCCACCCAAATAGCAGCTGGTTCTTTAACTCTTGCACCCGTTAATTGAAGAAAGTTTAAAGAATTTAAAGTATTACCCCTGAAACATCCCCTTTCAATACTTCTTTTTCATTCTGGTTTTTGCATAAAAAGGTTGCAATAAAAGCTGTTCTATTATTTTCTTGCCTTTCGTATTTTTCAATTTTAAATTCACAAATTATTGTATCTCCAGTAAACACAGGTCTTAAAAACTCAAAATACGTACTGCGAGCCAGTACGTTATAATCTCCAGCTATTTTTGTTGGCAGAGTTGCAGTTAATAAACCTTGAATTACAAATCTTCCCTGTTCATCTGGGGTTATATGATGAATCCCTTCATCACCTGAAATCTCAGTAAATAATTCAACATCCCTTACTGTAAAAGTCCGTTCAAACGTAATTATATCGCCTGCATTTAATGGCATTTAAATCTCCTCCTGAATGTTTTATACTGTATGATTAATAACAATGTGAATATTACAACAATATCAAACACTTCAAGGTAATATATTCCATACATATAAAAAAATCCTTCTTTCACTAAACTGATCTATTAGTGGAAGAAGAAAAAGGGGCTGCCGCTGCGACCCGATTGTTCAACGAAAGCCCCCTTTACTTTAAGTGAAATTCGCTCAAATCCTCGGTATATACCGAGTGTTTATTTGTAAATAATAAGATTGTTGAACAATAAATTGAGGAGGACTCGTATGCAACAGGATCAACAGACTAAAGAGAATTTGGGTTCTATTATGAAACCAGAATTTGCCGGAACTGAGGCACAAAAAGTAAAACAAGAAATTCAAAAAGATGTAAACGTAGGACAAGGAGCAATGACTTCCCGAGAGGCAGGAGCAATGCGCGATTAAAAAACCACTCCAGTGGTTTTTTATTTTTCTGCTTCAAAATTAAACACTTTACATCTCTCATTTCGATTTGATGGAGATGCTGCAAATTTAATGATTAAGCACGGTTGGTTTGAAAGACCACCTCAAGCGATTGACCGTGATTATCTAGCTAAAGAAAACAACAAATAAATATAGCAGAAGGTTAGCTACATTAATTGGGCAACCCTTATTTTTATTGAACTAACCTGCTAAACAGAACTGTTACTTGAAGGAGAAAAAAGCGATCTTCTTTATTGAAGAATCGCACCCCTATTGTTTAAGTAGAAACCTTCAAAATCTTTTCTACACTTTAACATAATCCAATCCCTTAAATGTATTGTTCTAGAATCTAACTCATTACAAAAAGAAGCCTTCTTATAATTAAAGTTCATTTAGAAACGGTTAAAAAGCAAATTGAGGTACAAAAACAGTTATACAGTCGCCTAGAAGGCATGTATGAGCTCCTTGCAACTCAACAAAAAGTTCAGCCCGAAAAATTTATTAAATTAATTGAGGTGATCAATATGAGTGAAAAATACTTTACGCTAGAACAATTAGAAACCATGAAAAAACAGTCCGAACATTTCAGTCCGATAGAAAAAAAGGAAATCGAAAACCAATGGTCTGAACTAATTACTACTATTCGTACTAAATTAGAAAGGAAAACTCCTGCTAATCATCCGGAAGTTATAAAACTGGCTAAGCGTTGGCAGGTGTTGACTAATAAGTTTACTGGTGGTGACCCTGAGATTGTCAAGGCAGCTGAACGTTTCCATGCAGAAAACCCAAACAATCCACTGCAATATGGAGTAGATGGAGAGCTTTATAAATATATTAAAGAAGCTATGTCACACATTTAGCTTTATAAAACGTATTTTGTTTTAGAGTAATTAAAAATCCATTAACTCCATGATGTGGATAAAGGAGAAGAGCAAAAAGACGATTTTTCCCATTAGAATAGGAAAAGTCGTCTTTTTACTTTCATAAAATGTATTAGCTCGGGTTTTATGTTAAAAAGTTGGTGGTACCCCTAGCATTACTGTTGTTGCAGTAACGCACCCGTTTGTTGAATAACAATTGATTTAGATTATAACGTTAATAGTTTTTGGTTTTGCTTCCTTTTGACTTTTTAAATGGTTGAAAAAGTGTGCCCTCCAATTTTTCATAAATCCTTAGAATGTTTTTAGTAACACTTAATTTAGGTACTGTGTAATATATGAAGATTGCTGTTGCAAAACTTATTAGTATTCCTGCTATAACATCTAATGGATAATGAACACCTACCCAAATACGGGAGATGCCAACTAGAAAAGCTAACATGATCCATAAGATTGACCAACCTCTTTTGAAAAGCCAAAAAGAAATACAATAGGAGAAGAATAAAATTGTATGGTCACTGGGAAATGAATTATCTTTTTCTTTCTCGATCAGCTTATTTACATCTGATAATTCTACAAATGGTTGATAATTTGAATGAAATTGACCTGATATTTTACCAATAGTAAATGCACAAATAAACGTGATTGTTGCACATAGAATCATTATCCTATTGTTTTTGTCCCGTGTAAACCAGATAATAACAACACCTAGTGCAAGTATTAAAACCATATATTCAGCAATAAAACTGAAAACAGGATTTAAATATGTATACTCTTTTCCTAAGTCATTAACCAATCTAAATAATGAAATATTAACTTCAGAAAGTTCCAAACCTAGCCACCATCCTATCTCTTTTTTCTATATCTTAAAAGAGAGCTAGGGTGATCTGCCATCGATTCAAATTACATTTTAAGACTTTATATTACAATTTTGTAAGATTGGTGTTAGTTCCTATTCAAGATCTACAGTTCATCTTTTTTTAACGGTTTAACTTTTTTCAAAAGGTGGTACTTTAATACAAACGGTTTAACTTTGTTTTTAAGATACATTAGGTATATGATTGCTCGCACCTATAAATGGAAACCTGTAGAAATTTTTCGTGGTCTATTTTCCTTCGTTTTATTCCGACTTTTCCCCCTTCCCTCTAAAAAAATATTACATCGTTGTTTCATCCCCAGAATTTTTCCTGAATAAGTGGACGATGAAGGTTCCCATGAATACGGCGATTATTATACTAAATAATACGACTTCATCCATACGGAAACCAAATGCAGAGATGATCATTTTTATTCCAATAACACCAATCAAAAGAAACGCAGTTATTTCAAATTCAGGAACTTTTTCAATTAATGTTATGAATAATTGAGCGACCCCGCGCATCATTAAGATCCCCAGCACTCCTCCCAGGAATAAAACCCAAACTTGATTAGAAACGCCAAATGCCGCAATCACACTGTCAAAGCTGAAAGCAATATCCATTAGTTCAACGGTTAAAACCGTTCTCCAAAATCCCATTTTCTTATTTTGAACGTCATCTTCCTCTTCATTTTTCTTAACAAAATTTTGAAAAACTATCCAAAGAAGATAGTGACCGCAGACAATTTTGATCCAAGGAATGTTGATTAAGGAAACACCTAATCCAATTGCTACAACACGGAAAAAATAAGCACCAAATATACCATAGAATAAGGCTTTCTTACGTTGGTCCTTTGGCAGGTGCTTAACCATAACCGCTAGAACGAGGGCATTATCAGCAGATAATAATCCTTCAAGAATAATTAAGGTCCCAATAATTCCCCAGTTAGCAGGATCCGTTACAACATTCTCTAATGTTTCTAATGAAAAAAATGAACTATAGGTATTTAATATTTCTTGTAGGAGTTCCATCCGCTTATTTTCTCCCTTCTTATCCAACCAAAGTAACAAGTTATGACTGTATCTTAAAATCGTTTAAAAATGTGAACATTAAGCTTGTACCATCCAAATCCCCTCATCCAAAGGACACTCTACTCTATAAGTATGTAAGGCTTGTAAATATATGAACGAAAAAACCAAACATGCTTTTACATGTTTGGTCAATAATGAGCCTGAAACTCAAGTGGAGTTTATTTTTTTGGCAGATGATAGCCGCGTTCTCCATAAGGCTGCAGCTGCTCTAACCACTTTTCTTCAAGCTTTTGCAGTTCTTCTTTTTCGTTAAAATAGGCTTCTTCCTTCTTTTTTAGGATTTCTAGAACTTCAATTTCAAAGGCTTCTTTTCCAAATTCCAACCATTCTTTTTGTAGTTCTTTATTTCTATTACCGCCTGTATCAAGCATGAATTTTAATCCGTTTAATGTCTTCAAATTTTTAGTGCTGCCAATGAAAATCTTTTGATTTTTCGTATTTTTGATTTGAAAAATCCCTGATTCTATTGGAGTCTCTTTATATAATTGCTTGAGTTCTTTTTTACGATCCATATTAATTACCACCTTCATATACTACTTTTTAAGCCAGTATAGGCTTCCATCAGGCTTTCGATCCAAAAGCCCGTATTCTATTAAATATCTTCTGATCAGGGCATAATCATCATAAAAGGACATCAATATTTCATTTAATTCTGCTTCATTATAAGTATTTTCACGGTTAAGTTGTTTAACAATCTCGCTCAGTACAACAAGCCTTTGCTTTTCTTTCAATGGAAATTTTTTTAATTGTCTTTCTGTTCCATTAAGAAAATATTTCTTCACTATTTGCTCTTTTTCTTCTTGTGTAATATTGTACCGTTCATCAACCATCCTACCTGTTTTAGGCGGAGGCACAAAAGCCGGAGCATGTTTATCTTTTTCTTTTAAAAGTTCCATTATCGTCAAGAAGGTCTTTGCTTGTCGTTCCTTCTCTTTTAAGGCAAAACGGTGATGCCTAATGGTGGATACACTACCTATTCCCGTTTCCTCACGCACTTCTGTATCGGTTTTACCTTGATAAAATAATCGAAGAAGATGATTCTGGTGATCAGTCAGCCCGGTGAATTTTTTATCAAGTTCGAGCAAATACTCAAAAACCGATTGATGAGTTTTTTCAATATGAATTCTCATAAATCTTTCAGCTTCATAAAGAATCCCCTCATATGGATAAACAATCCCCTTTTCCACTTTCTCGCTGCAAAGAAGGCATATAAACGAATCGGACTTATCTATATACCCACGCTTTAGTTCTTCGACCGAGGCATTCCAAAAAATTTCCGATAGTTCCAAATTGCATTCACCTACTGTCGTACTTTTCGTCTATTATAAACATTATATAATTATGTTTAATTATTTACAAACAAATTAATTGAAAGTTTATTATATTTTATATCCATTAGCTCACTATTTTCAAGTAAACGGTCCTCGGATCAACCACTATTTGTGCCCTATAGCTCGGTTTTTTTAGGTAGACGGTAACAATAACCCCTTTTTTGTTCCCGTGAATTCCCTTTTTTGGAATAGATGGTCACAATCAACCTCTTTTTGTGCCCGTGAACTCGCTTATTTGGGACAGACGGTAACAATCAACCTCTTTTTGTGCTCGTGAACTCGCTTTTTTGGGATAGACGGTCACAATTAACCCTATTTCAAAGTAAATCAGATGCATTAGAAGGAATATTTTTTGTACCTTATCGAATAAATGTATAGAGAAACGTATCACAAGGAGGAATAGAAGAATGTATCGTACAATCGAAGAATTTGTGAAGAACTGGAACCATGAAGCAAACTCAACACAAAAAGTCATGAATGTACTGACAGATGATTCTTTAAAACAGGAGGTGGCTCAAGGTCACTGGACACTTGGAAAACTTGCTTGGCATATTGTTACTTCTCTACATGAGTTGATGTCTCAAACTGGACTAAAATTTGATGCAGCGGTACCTGGGAGCCAAGTTCCATCTTCTGCAAAGGAAATAGCTAATAGCTATCGTCAGTCTAGTGAATCCATGATCGCTGCAATAAAAGAGCAATGGACAGACGAATCATTAAAAGAAATGAAAGATATGTATGGAGAACAATGGCCAAATGGACTAACTCTTTTTATCTTAAATTCTCACCAAATTCACCATCGTGGTCAAATGACGATTCTAATGCGTCAAGCAGGTCTGAAAGTACCAGGAATTTATGGACCTTCACTAGAGGAAGGGGCAGCCTATGGAATGGAAACACAAACTAATTAATTGAATTCTCTCTTAGGAGGTACAGCCAACATTTTACCGTATAATGTTGGCTGCACCCCAACAACCTCTACAACGTAATCCTCCTGAAGAAACTTTCGATCCCAATTACTTAAATGCTTATTTCCTGTTTTCATAGTATTTTTAAATTTTTCAGGCTGTTTTTCTAATTCGTTTTTCTGAGCGTTGTAGGTCATCTTCATCAGCCAGGATGCATATTTTACGAGGGTGTACACCTTTCGATTCTCTCTGGATATACTTATTGGAAGTTTTCCATTTTCAAAAGGAGCCACGCTTGAGACTAACGAAACAGCTCTCACTCGGTCAGGAAATTGATAAGCACACGCAGCAGCATAAGCACCGCCACCTGAAACCCCGTTAATAGAAAATTGGTTGATACCTAATTGATCAGCCAGATCTTCCATATCATCTCCCCAATCTAAAACGGTTCTATCAGGTTTCTCATCTGATATCCCGAATCCAGGTCGGTCAGTTGTGATCAGTCTAATCCCTAAAGAAAATATCTTGACAAACAGAAATTAATTTAATAAAAAACTAATGAGGATATTTATTTTTTCATTTTTCAGTAATTATACTACTCTATCATCCAATTATTTTATGGGAGGGAAAAGCAATGAGTAAAACGATCCTTATCGCTGATGATGAGCTAGAAATTATCACCTTGATAAGATTATTCCTTGAGATAGAAGGATTTACAGTAATTGAAGCGAACAATGGCGATGAGGCTTTATCAAGCATTCAAAACAATCACATTGATCTAGCAATTATCGATATTATGATGCCAAAGCTCGATGGCTATCAATTGATCAAATTAATTAGGAAGAAATACAAGCTGCCCATTATCGTTTTATCAGCTAAAAACGAGGAAACGGATAAAATTCTTGGCCTTGGTCTTGGTGCAGATGATTATATTTCAAAACCTTTTAGCTCTATGGAACTAGTTGCCCGCGTTCAAGCCCAGCTTCGTCGAACCTATGAGTTCGATAAGGAAGCTTCACTGGAAGCAAGAACTTGTATCGGAGATATTGTACTTGACCACCATGAGTGCATTTTGTATAAGCACGGGCAACCCATTCAGCTTAGTTCAATGGAATATAAGCTATTAAAGCTTTTTACGGCAGAACCTGGACGTATTTTTACAAAAAAACAGATTTTTGAAAAGGTTCGGTCAGATTATTTTTTTAACGATGATAATACGATTATGGTTCAAATTAGTAGACTTCGGGACAAAATTGAAGATCAGCCGAGAAATCCAATTTATATTAGGACGATTCGCGGACTAGGATATCGTTTCTCTAAAAACGAAGAACTCAATGGCAAGTAAAAATAAGCTAGCCGAAAATCTCATAAAAAATTATGTTTTCTTTTCAATTACAACTGGAATGATCATCTTTCTTCTATTAGTCATTTTTAATTACCGCTTGCTTAATAAATTTGGCGACTCTGATTTTGCGAAACTTAAAGCGAGTGAAATCGTACAACAAAATTATGTTGACATCCAGTCCGAAGCAATTGAAAAGGTTCATGGATGGATTGAAATTCTTGATGATCATTTACGTGTTATCTATGTTAAGGGAGAAAAACAAGATCTTTTTTTAAGCTATACAGAAAAAGAAATAAACCGCCAATTCTATGATTTAGATGATAGTTTATATCATGCAACTTTAGCACCCTTTGAAACGAAAGACGGACGTACATTCTATTGTTTTGTTAAAATTCCCAAAAAATACTTATCAACCAGCTTTCAATTTTCACATGAATCAAAAGCGTTTATATCAATATTTTGGAAATTCCTATTACAAACATTAGCCCTATGTTTTCTCCTATTCATTATCAATGTATATATTCATAGCATCTGGACTGCTGGAAAAATAACCAGTCCCCTTCGTTATATCTCTGAAGGAATCAGAAATGTAGCAAATGGCCAATTCTACAAAAGACTTCATTTTAAATCTAACTACGAATTACAACAACTTCAAGAGCAATTCAATATAATGGCAGAAAAACTAGAAGAAGCAGAAATGGAGAAAAAACAATTAGAGGAAAGTAAACAGCGTATGCTTGTAGATATTTCCCACGATCTCAAAACGCCAATCACCTCTATACAAGGCTATATTGAGGCATTGCAAAGAGGGCTTATTACAGATGAGAAAAAGAAAAAAAGTACACTTGACCTTATCCACACGAAAACAAAATTGGTTATAACCTTAATTGAGGACGTATTTGAATTGTCCAAGCTAGAAAGTCCTGACTATCCATTTACAAAAGAACGTTTAGACATTACAGAGTTTATTCGTCAAATGGCTATAGAATTTTATTATTCCTTCAAAGAAAAGAACATCAATTTTCATGTGGATATTCCAGAAGAGGAAATAATTATTTCCTTCAACCACAAGCATTTATACCGTGCTGTTTCCAATATTCTCTCTAATGCATTGACGTATAATCCCGCAGGAACATTGGTGCTCTTTCAATTAAAAGAAGAAAATACATATGTTCGTATTTCCGTTATTGATAATGGAATCGGAATTTCTGATTCGATAAAAGAAAAAATATTCGAACCGTTTGTCCGAGGAGATCATTCGAGAAAAAGCGACGGAGGTACAGGTCTAGGTTTAACTATTTCTAAAAATATCATTAAAAAGCATGGTGGCCAAATTGAATTAGATACGAGTATGGGGAAAACAGTATTTCAAATTACATTATTTAAATGAGTTAACTTAGAAAGGCTGCTAGCAGTATATGCATGCAGCCTTTTTACAAATTACCAGATACTAATTTCGTATTCCGATGTCGTTCATTAAGATATTGCCTTCCTGTGTTAAATCAAATTCAAAGCTTATTTTTTTAAGTGCTAATGGATCAAAATGACTGTTCACTTGCTTAAAGGCGGTTAATTCAAAACTATAGTTTTGAAATACTGGTTCCTTCGTTTCTCCAAGGTTTTCAAAAGGCCATTTTAGAAGTTTACCTTCGATCATTGGTACTAATTTCGAAATATGACTTAAAGGCAAGCTTGCTTTATTTCCATTTTTATCTTCAACTTTAACCGTTAAATCAATCATATCCTCATGATTAGATGTAGTCTTTCTTTCACTGCTATCCGCCATCGAAAAGACGATTGAACTATTTTCAGTAAATGTTATGCCCTCATTTGGCAGGACAACTGTATAAGAAGTAGTATCTGAAATCTTGCTGCAATTCCACCCTAACCTAACAGCACTATATTCACCCTCCCCATACTTCATTTTCACCTTTTCTTCCTTCCACACCTTTAAATTCTTTCCGATTATTTTACCTCCTGGAATTGTTGTACTCAGTAAATCGATATCCTCGTCGTATCTCGAAATGAAGTTTGTATTCGAGTCTTTATAATTACTAATATACATCGTATCAGGAAGCCATTCTTTCGCAAAGCCAATATCCTTGAAAATTTTTTTGTACTCTCTCTCATTCTGCAATGTTCCATCTAAGAAAGCAGAAATGAATACTTTTGCCATAGTTTCTTGGTCAGCTCGTGACATTAGCTGTTTTAAATTAAAGAGCTGATTCCCCATCCCTACTCCATCGCCTCTACTCCAACGACGATTGAATTGCCCATGATTAGCTCCATAAATATAGACTGATGCAGTCATAAAGTCTTCCTTATTTGTAAAACTTATTCGATTATATTGACTTGCGCTATCGAACGTATTTACATCCATATCATGGGCTCCATGCAATGCCAAGAAATTCACATTTTCAAGAGGAATCGTCTTACCAGAAGACTTGTACTGTCCATTCGTCCCCGCAATAGCAATTAAGGTACGAATATGAAAATTATAATCAAATTTAATATTACCATTATCAGGAAAATGACTTAACTTATTAAAAGCAGCAGCAATCGCAATCGCTTCTCCTCCACGAGAATGACCGATAAGGGCTATTTGATCCAAATTTACCTTCTGATAAAACGGGTTTTTTTTATCGGCATTCCACTCCTTCCATGTTCTGATATGTTCAAGTATTAACAAACCTCTTGCTGGGTTTTCATTCTCTAAAGCACTGATCATAAACATATCGTCATATGGGGAGGCATTTAGAAAATTCTCATCAATAGAAACGAAAATATAGCCACGACTCGCTAGCAGCTCGCCAAGATAATCATAACCAGGATCAGAATAGCTCGTCATCATATGATTTCCATGTACAATCACAACTAAAGGGAAGGGCCCTTCTCCCTCTGGATACCATACTAATCCATTCAGTGGCATTGCTTCAGGTCCAAAGCCAACCGTCTTCGATCTTAGAGAAGACCATTTCTCCACAAAAGCCGAACCATCCACCGTTCTTGTTAAGAGAGAATCATGCTGGTTAAACTCCTTCCGGTAGCTATTTTTACTGCCATATGTGATCGTATTAACTTGATATGGTCCTTTCGCTATCGGACTTTTCACTAAATGTTCTTCATAGCGTGGGGAGTTTTTCAATTCTTTCAATGTTACTCCAGCGACTTCCGTTTCACCCTCATTGACAACCCAGAACCAAGCAAGTCCGAGAGCTACGGTCATTGATACAAATAATCCGCTAGCAACAATTTTCTTCAGCATTGTTGTATTTTTGTAACTACCTTGAATAAATTTATACAAAATAGCACCCCATATAGATAACCCGGCGATAATAAATAAGACAACTGCGATAGAAACATTTAAAGGGCCTACGAAACAGATATAAAGTAGTACAAATGAACTCAAAAATAGCCAAAGATAGCGGCTCGGCATTTTCTTGATTCCATGTAGAAGTAGTGTGATAAATCCACATAGTAATACAACAACTACAATAAATAAAAATGAACCTACTGCAAAATCAATAAAGCCCCGCTCCCATAATAAATAATGCGCTTGAATTAAGAAGAGAAACAAAACCGCCAACACAAGAACAAATGATGCTCCCTTCCATCCTGGTGATAATGACTTAATGCGATTTCGTTTTACTTTAATTACACTTAATAATTGGGGGATTTTCTCTTTTTTCGTCTCCATTCTTTCATCCTCCTTAGACAACATCAATGTTTCTTCTCACTACAAAATTTTACAGGTTATTTCTTTCTACATGCTTACTTCATTCTTTCAATAACCTTACAATCATTTATAAGGGGATGTCTGTTATTACCTTTCATATTCCTTTTTGAGTTGTGCTAAGATACGTGTAAAAACGGGTCAAAGGATGTATTTTATTACCAATATTACTCTTGGAAAATAGTTTGATTAAACTAACTCTATAAACTTTGACAAAAGACCATACAAAAAAAGCGTGTTTTGAAAGAAAATTGATCAAAACACGCCTTAAATATATTCAATTAAATCATTCTTTTATATAAATGCTACCATTTTAAAAAATTCCTTCTTTTTTTAACTGTTGCTCCCTTTTATATCATTACTTGCTTTTTCTAAACATAAATTAACTGTCCGTTCGTTTGAACGAGTTCGATGAAATGTATTAGCAGGGATCGTAAATATTTCACCTGGTTTCACTGAAACTGTTTTATCGTTTTCTAAGTCTATGAAAAGCTCACCCTCTAAGACATAAAATAACTCATCGCAATCCTCGTGTTTATGCCAGTGAAATTCTCCATTTATCACAGCTATTCTAAGAGCGTGGTCATTTACTTCACTTACAATAAAGTTAGTATAGTCCTTTTGGTCTTTTACTAATTCATTAAGGTTAAAAAGCTCTAATTGTCCTTTTTTCTGCATTTTCTTTCTCCTTTGCAACTCTAATCTGCTTTAATTAAATATAATTCGACACTAGATCGAAATAACCTTTTTCTCCTTCAACTATACTGCATACCTTAGTAAAAAAAGCGTTCTTACTTATTTAAGTATCGCCCCCGTTTAGTTTTTACTTTGCGGTCTATGACAGCAACACTGTCACTACCCCAAATCAATTTAATTGAGTTACGCGACACTTTTTTTTATGCTAATACATACTGCTTTATAGCTTAATCACAATATACGTAGGAAAAATGACGTAAAATACATATTCTACGTCATTTTATGTTAGTGGCAAAAAAAGAAGTAATTCTTGCCGTGCCCCATGCCATTGATTTTGCTAAGCTCATCCTCTGTTATGTTTATGAGGCCTAGTACTGAAGGGCTTAAATTCTGGGAATTTCGATAAAAAAAGTGAAGTGCCCGTTTTGATGATTCAATCCGATTCGTCCGCCATGCAGCTCGACGATGTTTTTTGCAATTGATAGCCCCATGCCAGCACCGGGCGACCCGTGATGGTCGTTTCTCGACGGATCAGCCTTATAAAACCGTTCGAATAGCAGCTTTTCCTGCTCTTCCGATATCGGTTTACCCATATTTTCGACGGCAAAATAAATATGCTGCTCTTCCGCGGACAGCCGTACCGTGATTTCACCGGGTTTAATCGAAAACTTGAGCGCATTCATCAATAGGTTATCGATGGCACGTACCATTTTTTCAGTATCAACATAACCGTAAATCGGCCTCTGATCCCGAATCGTACGGACCGTAAGCAAATTTTCCTGTGCAATCGGTTCGAATTCGTTCATGATCTGATCTAACAAACCGCTCAAATTTATCTTCGTAAAAGAAAGGTTCGCTGATCCACTTGTTAATCGCGTGTATTCAAACAAGTCGTCAATCAGCTTCTTTAGTTGCTGCGATTTGTTGTAGGCGTTGTTGATATAGCGCTTATGTTCTTCAAGATTCTGGTAATTATCATTCTTCAACAAATTCAAATAACCGATAATACTGGTCAAAGGCGTACGCAGATCATGGGAAACACTCGTAATCAGTTCCATTTTCGAATTTTCGATTTGGCGTTCTCGATTCATTTTTTCCTGTAGCTGCTCAGCCATAAAGTTGACACTCTTGGCGACTTCTCCCAGCTCGTCTTCATTGGACATCGGCAGCCGATAATCCAGATTCCCGCCCGCTATGGTCAAGAGACCTTCGGCTAGCGTCCGTAAATAACGAACCATGGGTCGCGTTAAAAGGAAGAAGAAGAACAAAAACGAGCCGATCATAAATATGAAATTTCCCAAATACCCAAGATCGAAGGAAAAATAAATGAGAAGCCATGATAAAGCCACCATACAGATGAAGCTTATTAAAGCTGCCCAGAACAATCGGATTCGAATATTCTTCTTCCCGCTTAGAGTGGAAAGGAATTGTCTATTTGGCTTTCTATTCAACTTTATATCCCACTCCCCATACGGTTTTGATATACCTAGGTTCTCGCGGGTTGTCTTCGATTTTTTCGCGAATATTGCGGATATGAACCATTATGGTGTTATCGGATAAAAATTTGTCTTCTTTCCACACACTCTGGTATATTTTTTCCACATTAAACACATGCCCGCGGTGGCTGGCCATTAACTCTAGAATAGAAAATTCGAGCGGAGTGAGCGATACTTCTTTACTGCGTACCATCACAATATGGCGACTTTTATCAATGATCAAGTCGTTAATTTCGATGATCCCACTGTCGGACACTGACTTGCCATTGCTTCCTCCGTCCAGCTTCTGTCTGCGAAGCTGTGCCTTCACCCGAGCGATCAACTCCAGTGGATTAAACGGCTTGGCGAGATAATCATCGGCTCCCGTCGTGAGCCCGGTTATTTTATCGATATCCTCGCCTTTGGCGGAAAGCATAATAATCGGAATGTTCGACGTTTCGCGGATTTTGAAACACGCTTTAATCCCATCGAGATTGGGCATCATCACATCCAATATAATCAGATCGACCGTTTCGCAGTTCAATATATGCAAGGCCTGCAAGCCGTCCTCGGCCTCGAATACATGAAACCCTTCATTTCGCAAAAAAATATGAACCACATCGCGAATTTCCGGATCGTCATCAACTACAAGCACTTTGTGGGTCAAGCTTTATCTCTCCCTTGCAATTTTTTTTGATTTGAAGTATACCGGATGATGAATAAAACGGTAGCAATGACGAACGGTATCCATAGCAGCTTTAATCCGTAACGATAGACTAGATCGCCGACTTCCTGCGCATGATCACCGACCAAATAGCCAACGGTGAAGAAAATGGACGTCCAGACAAACCCCGTTGTGAAGGAGAACAGTGCGTAACGCTTGAAGGTTATTTTGTTAATGCCAATCACGTAGGGCATGACATGACGTATTATGGGGAAGAAATAACTTATACATAATGCAAAGCTACCATATTTATACACCAATGTCTCTGAAAAATTGAGCCATTTGTTCAATTTTTTCCTTCGGTGCAGCCTCTCAAGCACCGTTGTTCCAAACATGCGACCTAACACATAACCTAGTGACAACCCGGAGATAACACCCAAATATGTTAGGACAAAGGCGGGGAGCAAGTGAAGAAGCCCATTCGCCGTTACAGCACCTCCTGTCATCACGACAACCTCATCCGGAATCGGCATTCCGACGATACCGAGCCACAATGCGAAAAACAGTGCAGCATAACCTATATGATGAATCAACGATAGCAACGTATCATAATTCATGTGCAACACCTCCTTTCTGTAAAACCTGAATATTTTTCGCCCGATAAAATAGAGCGTTTCCGACTATAAAAATCTTCTCGTAACGTCTGCCAAGACGTGCTGTTTGAGGAATGGCAAGGAGCCAGGACAAATGTCAATACGTATTACTCTTTTTTTCATGTGGCATCAAAGCCTTTTGCGGCAAACGTATACGAATGCCGGCGGTATATTCCAAGGGACATA